>Ga0256868_10000001_pt1 | contig 263953 bp, 214 predicted proteins | sample RVTome_13_FD_187341 | JGI IMG/M metagenome (GOLD analysis project Ga0256868, IMG submission 187341) | Soil microbial communities from uranium-contaminated site in the Upper Colorado River Basin, Wyoming, United States - RVT92D227 HiSeq ...
TGAAGGAGATCGAGCATGAGAAAAACCCCCAGGCTCTGGACGCCACGGTGGGCGAATGGGACTTGATCTCCCGGAACACCCAGGCGGTGGTATCGGGGATCTATCTTTTCAGCGTCCAGGATAAGGAGAGCGGAAAAAACCAGATCGGAAAATTCGTGATCATAAAATGATTGGTTTGGCTGAATAAGCTTAAGGCAACTATCAACTATACTAAAATTCCCCCTCATCTTTCCTTTTCCCCAGCGGGAAAATGATAAAGGCGAGGGGGAATTCTTATCATTAGCCGATGTTCATGAACCCAGGGTATCAAATGAGATGGTTCACCCGCATCGGCTGAATCATCGAGAATATCAGGTACGATTATTTCGTCCAGAGATAATTCTATTTCTTAATCGGGTATTCCGGTCGCGAGGGGAGCTTCATCGGTTCCTCCTTCATCTTCTTCAGTATGACCTCGATCGCCTTCTCCAGTTGAGGATCTTCACCCCGGACCACCAGGTCAGGTCGATTGTCCACCTCGATATCCGGATCCACCCCGTGATTCTCCACGTCCCATTGGCCCTTTAGATTCATGAACGCAAATTCCGGCACGGTGACGTACCCGCCGTCCATCAGGGGAATACCGCGCGAGATCCCGACCAGCCCGCCCCAGGTTCGGGTTCCGATTAACGGTCCCAATCTCAGTTCCCGAAAATAATAGGGGAGGGCATCTCCGCCCGAACCCGCATATTCGTTGATGATGCACACCATGGGTCCGTGAAAAGCCACCATGGGCGTACGGGACAGCTCCCCTTCCCGCCGGGACCAGAGGCTTAAGATTTTTCTCTGCAGGTGTTCGATGAACATGTCCGGAATCATCCCCCCGCCGTTGTAACGCACGTCGATGATCAGAGCCTCCTTGCGGGCTTGGGCAAAGAAGGCGCTGGAGAATTCGTTCAACCCCCAAAGCGAGGTATTGGGCACGTGTATGTAACCCACTCTTCCTCCGGTGGCTTCTTCCACCCTCTTGCGGTTGGTCTCCACCCAGTCCAAATAACGCAGCATATACTCGGAATCGGTCGGTTTTACCGTCACCTCCCAGGCGCCATCGGAGGAGGGTTTGTCGTTTATTTTGAGTTTTACCTGCTGATTGACCGTTTTCTCAAAGTATCGATAGGGATTGGTCGGATAGCGTAACTCCTCCCCGTTCACCGCAATCAGGTAATCCCCCTCTCTGACCTTTACCCCCGGCTCGGTCAATGGTGCTCTCCGGTCCTCTTTCCAGTTCTCCCCTTTATATATCTTGTGAAAACGATAGCATCCCCCCTTTATATCCGGTTCAAAATCCACCCCCAAAAGACCGACGTCCACCGGCTCGGTTTTGGGTATCTTGCCCCCGCCCACGTAGGTATGAGAGCAGTCCAGCTCCCCGATCATCTCTCCTATCAGGTAGGTGAGATCCCAGCGGTGAGCCACATATGGAAGCAGCTGCCCGTACCTTTCTTTCATCCCCTTCCAATCGACCCCCTGCATGTTGGGATCGTAGAAGAAATCTCTTTCCAATCTCCAGGCTTCGTCAAAAATCTGCTTCCATTCTCCGGGGGGATCCACCTTCATCTCCATCTCCGATAAGTTCAGTTTGCCATCGCCAGTTTTATTGCTCCCTTCTTTGGCATCGATGATGCCGTAGATGTTATCGCTTTTGTAGATTATTTTATCCCCTGAAGAGGAGAGATCATAGTTGTTGATCCCCGAAAGCAAAGTGTGTTCTTTTCTCTTGGTCAGATCGTACATCAAAAGATCGTTCGAAGCTCCCTCTCCGGGGATGGCTGGCATGTTCAGATAAAACAGCTTATTCTCGGTCGCGGTAATATTATAGTAATTCCCGGCTTTTATCGGCACCCCCACCACCCGCTGGTCTATATTCTCCAAATCGATTTTGATGTCTTTGATCTTGTCTTCCTTCTTGCTTTTTCCATCTTCCTTCTCTTTGTTATCTCCATCTTTGTCTTTGCCCTTCCCCTCTTCCCCCTTCTCTTTTCCTTCCTCCTTGCCTTTCTCTTCATCGCTTTCCGGTGCAAAGGGGGACAGGCTGTCCGCTTGCAGCGTCACCAGGTAGATGTTTCTGGAGTTGCGATATACATAATTGGACTCAAAATCGCTGAAGACCGGATTGAAGGTCCGGGCGGAGATGAAATATAGATATCTTCCTTTGGGATCGAAGACCGGACTGTAATCATCCGTCATCCCCCGGGTGATCTGAAATACCTTTCTTTGGTTCAATGAATATAAATATATAGAGGCGAAATAAGCCGGGTTGTTTTTGGAATAGGCGATCCACAGGTTATCCGGGGACCAGACGTAATCATGGATTTCGGATATCTCCGATTTATCCACCGGCACCGGCTTCTTCTCGTTAACCTCCACGTAGAAGAGCCGGAGCTTCTTGTCGGAGTAAAGGAGCTTCTTGCTGTCGGGTGACCAGATGGGATTGAAACGGTAACAGTCTCCATCAAAGGTGATGCGTTCCTCTTCCCCACTTCCGTCCTGGGGTCTTAGGTATAGCTCGTATTCCCCGGTTCGATCGGAAAGATACGCCACCCATTTCCCGTCCGGGGACCAGGACGGATAAATCTCCCGAATCACCGGCGTTTGGGTTAGGTTCCGTACGTCCCCTTTCTCCGCGGGGACGGTGAAAATGTCCCCCCGAGCGGAGAATATGGCTCTTTTAGCTGAGGGGGAGAGATTGAAATCGAGGATCAGATCGTCCACCTTCTCCCAATTGGACCGGGAGAAGAGACGCTCCGCCGGAACCTCCACCGTGATCTTTTGGGTCTTCTCCGTGGCCAGATCCAGAACGTAAAGATAACCCCCGTTCTCATATACAATGGCACCCGGTCCCAGGCTGGGCCATTTAACGTCATACTCATCGTGATGGGTGATCTTGCGGGTTTCCTTGGTCTTCAGGTCATAGCAAAAGATGTTGAGGGTATGTTCCCGGTCGGAGGTAAAATAGATCTTGTCTTGATACCACATGGGGAAATCATCCGTCCCCTTCCAATCGGTGATCTTCTCAGCCGCATCCTTCTTCAGATCATATATCCATATGTCCGGCGCCATCCCCCCCTGGTACCTTTTCCAGGTGCGGAACTCCACCGGCTGCCTGGTATAGGCAATCTTATCGGCATCCGGAGAAAGAGAGATGGTGCTCACCTCCGGAAGTTTAAATGCCTCCGGAAAACCTCCCTCCACATTTACACGGAAAAGCTTGCCGGAGGGAAACGCCTGCCGGGGTGAACGGAAGAGAATCTCTTTTCCGTTCGGATACCAGTCCAAAACCCAATCGTCCAGAGCTACCTCTCCGGTCGACTGCCCGGTCCCCGGATGATAAGTAAGTCTTTTAGGCTCTCCTCCCTCGGTGGGGACGACGAAGACGTCGCCGTTGCCATCGTATGCTCCGGTGAAGGCGATGAATTTCCCGTCCGGCGAGAATTTAGGAAAAGCCTCATACCCATCGTATGAGGTGAGCCTCTGGGCTATCCCCCCCTGAGAGGAAACCCTCCACAGATCCCCCGCATAAACAAAAACGATCTGGTCAGCGTGGATATCCGGGAAACGCAAAAGACGGGTCTCTTTGGCCGAAGCGAAATTACCAAAGAGAATGATCAACACCATAGCGTAATAAAAAGCCTTTGCCGCTCTCATTGAAATACTCCTGTTTTATAGGTGTAAAGTATGGTAGAAGGATATTTTGCTTGGAAGGGCATTCCGTGTGGCATCAGCATAATTAAATCTTGGAGCGTGGATTTGTCATGCCATTTTATTTAAGCTAAACCTTAACGCAAAACGTTGCATTTGTTAATACAGTCTTCCATGTCGAAAAGTTACCTCTTTCTATTTTTAAGTATAAAGGTGACCGTAGAGTGATTGGAGAATCGAGCTTCAGCTTGATTCGGATCACTATTCTGATTTAAACACACCTAATATGATTAATCTTATCTTATCGGATAAACTGGTCTCTCCGGAAGTTTTTGGGGTTGTTCTTCCAGTTTCTTCATGATCACCTCTAAGGCTTTTTCCAGTTGAGGATCATGCCCCAGGATGACCTGATCGGGCAGGTTGTCAATTTCGATATCCGGATCAACCCCGTGGTTCTCCATCACCCATTCCCCCTTTAAATTAAACGGAGCAAACTCCGGAGCCGTGACATAACCGCCGTCCACCAGCGGAGGAAATCCGCGTATCCCCACCACCCCGCCCCAGGTGCGTTTGCCGATCAAAGGTCCCAATCCGTACTCCCGGAAATAATAGGGGAAGAAATCCCCGTCCGAAGCCGAGTATTGATTGATCAGGCATACCATCGGACCAAACAAAGCTCCCTCTGGATAGGTGTAATCCGCCCCGTTTCGGGAACAACCCATCCCCGCCACCACCCGGCGCAGTCTTTCCAGAATCATCTGTGATACGAAACCGCCTCCATTATACCGCACGTCAACGATCAAACCATCCTTTTTGATCTGAGGGAAGTAAGATTCTGCAAATTCATTCAGACCGCCTCCACCCATATCCGGAATGAATATATATCCCACTCGTCCATTAGTCGCTTCATCTACTTTACGCCGATTGCTATCCACCCAGTAGCGGTAACGCAAACCGTATTCGTTCTCTATGGGCTTAACCGTCACCTCCCGGGCGCCGTCCAGAGAAGGTTTGGAATTCACCTTCAGAATCACCGTCTTCCCTACCGTGTTTTCAAAGAGACTAAAAGGTTCGGCAGGGTATCGAAGGATTTTATTGTCCACTGCCAAAATGTATTCTCCTTCCTTGACCTCCACCCCCGGTTCGGTCAAAGGAGAACGCAGATTCTCGCTCCAGTTTTGCCCGGGATATATCTTCTTGATTCGATAGAACCCTGAAGCGGTGTCCGGCTCCCAGTCGATCCCCAGAAGCCCGGTCTTGACCAGCCCAACTTTGGGCTTGTCCCCCCCGCTAACGTAAGTATGCGAACAACACAGCTCTCCGATCATCTCCCCGATTATGTAGTTTAAATCATACCGATGAGCCACAAAAGGCAAAAGCTCGCCATATCTGGTCCGCATCAGTTTCCAGTCCACCCCATGCAGGTTGGGAGCATAGAAGAAATCGCGTTCCCGCCGCCAGGCTTCATTGAAGATCTGTTTCCACTCCTCCTTGCGCTCCAGCTTCATCTGCATCTGATCCAGCTTTAGCACGCCGTCTCCGATCTTGTATGTGCCGGGCTGGGCATTCACGATGCCATATTGCTCCCCGCTTTTATAGACCAGCTTCTCTCCGTCGTCGGATAAATCATAACCGTCCACCGGCGAGAGCAACACCTGATCCTTTCTCTCTTTCAGATCATACAGGTGAAGCTCCCCCTGGGGACCTGGTTTTTCCCCGGTCAAGGTTCCGCTGGGGAAAGCCATATAGAAGATCTTCCCCTTCCCCGCTTTCAGATTGTAATAATTTCCCGGGTCCGTGGGGACTGCTACCACCCGCTTCTCGATTCCCTGAATATCCAGCCCCACATGTTCGATGATTTTCTCTTTTATCTCTTCCCTCTCCTTCTTCTCTTTTTCCTTCCGTTTCCAGCTCTCTTCCAAAGATTCGGTCTCATCGCTCTGCGGAGCAAAAGGAGAAAGACTATCCGCTTGTAAAGTCACCACATAGATCCGGGTCATTCGGTTATAGGTGAAACTCGGCTCGAAATGTCCCAGTTCGGCATTGAAGTCCCGGTCGGAAAGAAAATAAAGATAGCTTCCTTCCGGATCGAAGACCGGATTGAAATCGTTGGTGAAATCCTCGGTCACCCGGTAGGTTTTTTTATCCCCCAAGGAAAAGAGAAAGATCGAGTAGAACATGTTCTTGGCCGGTTTGGCATAGGCGACCCATTTGCTGTCCGGTGACCAATCGTAATCCGTGATCTCCCAGTTTTTGGTGCTGTCCACCATGGTGATTTTCTTGTTTTGAATCTCCAGGTAATAAAGTTTCAGATCCTTATCCGCGAAGAGAAGCATCTTGCTGTCGGGTGACCAGACCGGGGCGAAACGAAAACAATGCCCATCCATGGTGATCCTCTGCTCCTCCCCGTTTCCGTCCTGGGGAATGAGGTACAGCTCCTCCTCTCCGCTTCGGTCCGAAATGTATGCGATCCACGTCCGGTCCGGCGACCAGATCGGATTTTTCTCCCGGCTGCCTGAGGTGTTGGATAGATTGCGGGTGTTTCCCTTCTCCGCCGGAACGGTGAAGATCTCTCCCCGGGCGGCAAAAAGCGCCCTCTTTCCATCCGGGGAAAGTGCAAATTCCCAGATATGATCCTTGACCGTGATGAATTCCGGCAGGGTCCCGCTTTTATCATCTGGAATCCGCACCGTTATCTTCTGAGTCTTTTCCGTTTTTAGATCTAGCACATACAGGTATCCGCCGTTTTCGTATACTATGGCACCAGGGCCCAAACTGGGCCATTTGACGTCGAAGTCGGAATGATTGGTGATCTTCCTGGTCTCTTTGTTGGAAAGCTCATAGCAGTATATGTTCGCCCGGCTATCCCGGTCGGAAACGAAATAGATTCTGTCCTCGAACCACATGGGTGAGGTGTCGGTCCCCTCCCAATCGGTCATCTTCTCGATGCTGTTGTTTTTCAGATCATAAATCCAGATATCCTGTGCCAGGCCGCCCTTATAGCGCTTCCAGGTACGGAAGTTGCGAAAAGTTCGATTATAAGCGATTTTAGTTCCATCCGGGGAAAATGAAGTGAGTCCTGCTTCGGGCAAAGGTAAACTCTCCGGGAATCCCCCTTCTTTTGAGACCAAGTAGGGTTTTTCAAACCAGGTGTTGTAGCTGTCCCTCCAGGAGCGGAACAGTATCCTTCTTCCGTCGGGATGCCAATCCAAGACCATGTCGTCGAAACCCGCCCGGTCCGACATGTTCTCAAAGCCGGGTCTGTAGGTCAATCTTTTGGGCTCTCCCCCTTCCGCCGGGATCAGATACACGTCCGTATTCCCCTCGTACTGACCGGTGAAGGCGATCCACTTGCCGTCGGGGGAGAATTTGGGGAAAAGCTCCATTCCCCTATCAGAGGTAAGTCTTCTGGCCAATCCCCCTTCTGCCGGGACCAGCCATAGATCCCCTGCATAAACAAAGACGATCTTATCTTGATAGATATCCGGAAACCTCATCAACCGGGATTCTTCGGCTTGTCCCAAGTTGTACCCAAGAATACATCCCATAAGAAGAAACAGAATCAATTTAAAGTATCGCATAATTCCCTCCCATATCTAAATAAATCCGTTTTTGCGGCGGACGGCGGTCGGCGGACGACTAAATCGGACATCCATTTGCATCCACTTTTGTTCCGGGCGGAGTATGGGGACATTTGTCCAAACCGTCATAAATTCCATCACCGTCGGAATCTATCGGGCATCCTTTTTCGTCAACCTCCGCTCCCCGGGGTGTATCCGCACAGAAATCAATCCGGTCGGGCGCACCGTCTTTATCTGAATCCTTTAGTTTTCCAAAATGGTAATTGATGCCCAGAAACACCTCCAGGCTTGCCTTAGGCAGGTCCAGCTCGTCTGGTGCCGCACCGACTATGTCTTTTGAACCGGTGAAGCTGGTTAGGACCCGGGTGAAGTAATGAATCTTGGTGCCAAAAACTAAACTCCATTTTTCTTTGAACCGGTATTCCAATCCCCCTCCAGCTACCAAAACCAAATCCTGATCCTTCAAATCAAAAGAGACCTGGTATTTATCCAGCACCTGCTCGTATTCCCCGTTTTTATTTTTGACCTTCCAGTAAGCTATTCCTACCCCCCCCAGAATGTAAGGGTTCACCTTCTCCAGAGGTCTAAACTGATATCTCAGAGAAGCGTCCAGCCAGGTTTGGGTAAACCGGTTGCCATCGTTCTTTCGGGAAAAGGTTAATCCGGCCCCCCCTCCCTCACTCCCCGACTGGTCTGCCTCCCAGGTTATGGCGTAAGCTGCGGATAGACCCAAAGAGATTTTTCCCATTAAATCATAATTGAAAGAAACCCCTACCTGATCTCCCACGGTATAAATGTCGGAATGTTCCGAAAGCCCCGATTTCCATAGCCCTCCTTGTAGTCCGAAAGAAAATTTGCGGCTATAATCTTGAGCTTCACTGGCAGAGGCCAGTAAACATAACAAAATCAATACCAGGGAAATCCGAATCGATCTGCGCATTAACAACCTCCGGTTATGGTCGGTCTTTCAAAAAAACCTCTGGTTAAGAAATGTGGAGCTTTACCGGATGTCAAGAATTTTGTTATTAGCCTCTTAGAAATTGGAAAAAAGGTCGGGGAGTGTGTCCGATTCTATGGATCTAAACTCATACCTGCGAGGAATCAACGATCTACAATCCCGTAGGCAGGGCTCTTAGCCATGTCAATAGTTATTTTTTCAGAAACCTTGTTTTAACGGTAAAATCTTCCGAAATCTACAATAGATAGCCGGCAAAAGAAAATAAAAACAAATTGCTAAAATTGTTGATTTCCATCACCCCGCAAGGTAAATTGAATAGGGAGTTTGGTAACAGCTGAACCAGAATAGAAAGATATAAACAGATGTAAGATTATTCTAACCGGGAGTATCAAATGAAAAAACATTTTTTAACCCTATCCTTGATCCTACTGGCAGCATCGATATTGGCTGAACCGGTTTGGGCTCAAGCCAAAACTTCCTCCCCGGTAACGGTCCCGCAGGAAAAGAGCGGCAAGTTGATCGTTTACTACAGTGGTGAAGAGAGCGGTTCGGAGATTTATTCGGTGACAAAACAGGAGGGGAGCGTTGTCCTTTTCGATACCTCCGATTTTAAGGTTTCGGGAATAAGCATACTGATTAAGCTGAAGCTGGTTATGGACACCTCCCTCTCCGCCGTCAACTTGAATATCAATGGAAGCGCGCCCGGTGGTCCTTACCAGATTAAGACCGAATTTAGGGATGGAAGAGCCGTAAATAACATCAGCGGCGGATTGGACACCACCTACGAGGTCCCGGTGCATAAAGATGCATTGATCCTGCCCAACGGGATATTCTACCCTTATACCTTCCTGGTTCAGAGATATGATCTCGATAAAGGAGGTACTCAGCAGTTCTTCGCTTACATTGCTCCCATGGAAGTTGAATTGAAAGTTGAGGACAAGGGGAAGGAGCTGGTGGATTTTGACACCTCATCGGTGGAACTAAGACAGTTCTTTGTCAATGTGGCTGGGATGGTGGGAGTCTATGTCTGGGTAAATGATGACGGGGAAGTTTACAAAATAAGCACACCCATGCAGGGGATAGAAGTATACAAGGAAGGATATGAACCGGGAAAAACTAAATCGGAAACCGATACCATTCGATAACTATATGTAACTGGGGAAGTGATATACAAATCCGGTGACATAGAATCAAGCGGGACAGCAACCGTACCGGATAATAATTCGAAAATGCCTCCACCATCCCATTGCATTTCGGATACTGGACCTCCGGATCGGGAGGGAAAATCTCCGGAGCTTTTATTCTTCATTCGACACCAGGGTTTGGCTCAGATTTCATCCGACTCCGGAATCCTATTTTTGAGATACGTCAGAAGAGGGATGGGGAAAAGCCAGGGGAATTACCAAACCGTCACCTTTTCGGATCTGGTTTCGGATGGTCGGGAAACTATGGACTATCATAGAACCAAACCGATGTGGATAAAAACAGTATTTGCCTGAACTGGCACCTTATAGACTATAACCTTAAACTTTGAACTTAAAACGCCTTTGCCTATCTTGAACCTTTGAACTCTTGAACCCTCGTATCCTTGAACCCTCGAACCCTTGAATTTCTATGAAATTAGTAACTTCTTCCCAGATGAAAAATATCGATGAAAAGACCATCGAGAGAGTGGGCATCCCCGGTCTGGAGCTGATGGAGAAGGCGGGAAAAGGTGTGGCGGATGTGGCAAGGGAAATGCTGGGAAATCCAGCCAATAAAAAGGTGGTTATTTTCTGCGGTAGAGGAAACAACGGCGGTGATGGTTTTGTGGTAGGACGCTATCTGGCGCAATGGGGAGCACAGGTCGAGTTTTTCATAACCGCCAAGAAGGAAGAAGTCAAAGGTGATGCTAAAACTGATTTGAAAAAAGCGCTGGATTTGAAGCTGTCTCTCCAGGAGGTTTTAAACGAAAAGGACATCCCCTCCCCCAGGGGAGCGCATTTGATCGTGGACGCTCTGTTCGGAACCGGTTTCGATGGCGAGATCACGGGATATCTAAAGAATCTGGTTGAAAGCATCAATGCTTCCAAAATACCGGTTCTCTCGGTGGACATACCGTCCGGTCTTCATGCCAACACGGGGGAATTCAGCGGAGCTTGTGTCAAAGCGACCCGAACCGTTACCATGGCACTGCCCAAGATCGGCCATTTCTTTTTCCCGGGTAAAGCAATGTCGGGAAAAGTTTCGGTGGTGGATATCGGAGTTCCCCATAAGGTGGTGGAAGAGGAAAATATCAATTTGAATTTGATCGACGAAGAAGAAGTCAGGCAGATGATCCCTCGCAGGCCACCGGATGCTTACAAAGGGACCTGCGGCAGGGTGGTTTTGATCGCTGGTTCGACCGGACTGACCGGAGCAGCATCCTTATCTTCCCTCTCTTCTCTGAGAACCGGTGCGGGAATGGCGATTTTGGGCATTCCCAAAACTTTGAATCCCATTTTGGCGGCTAAATTAACCGAGGTGATGACCAAACCGTTGCCGGATGTAAGGAAAAAGGGAGCGTTGGCTTTGAGAGGACTGGGTGAGATAAGAGAGCTTTTGAAATGGGGGGACTGCTGCGCCATCGGACCCGGATTGGGACAGCATTTCGAGACCGTAGAGTTGGTAAGAAGATTAATAAGCAAATTACAGATGCCCACGGTGATAGATGCGGACGGGCTTAACGCCATTGCCAAGGATACCGCTGTATTGAAAGAATGCAAAGCTCCTTTGATCTTGACTCCTCATATCGGAGAGCTTTCTCGCTTAAACGGTGTGCCGATTCCGGAAATTGCCAAGGATAGAATAAGATATGCCTCTGATTTCGCTAAGGAATATAACTGTGTTCTGGTTTTCAAGGGCGCTCCCACTATGATTTCAGAACCAGGTGGGCAGACTTACGTTAATCCCACTGGAAATGCCGGCATGGCGACCGCTGGCTCCGGCGATGTGTTGACCGGAATCCTCATTGGACTTTTAGCTCAGATGTTGATGTTAAGAAAAAGCAAGGATGTAAAAAAGATAATGCTTGACACCGCCTGTGCCGGTGTATTCATTCATGGCTCAACCGGCGATCTGACAAAGGAAGAGAATGGCGAGATGGGCATGATCGCCGGTGACATGATGGAAAAGATTCCAGAGGCATTGCTTAGATTGGGAAGCGTACGGAACGGATCAAACGGATAAAATCAAGCGGATCAGATTAGTCTCATCCTTTGATCGTCAATCCGCTAAATCCGTTAAATCCATTGATCGGAGAAAGAAACATGGACGATCAAACTACTAAGAATATAAAGAATATTTCAAATCGGATTTTCCCCGGTTTAGTCAAACTCCGTCGGGAACTGCATCAATATCCCGAACTATGTTTCAAAGAATTCAAGACTTCAGAAAGGGTAGCAAGAGAATTAGCCCAACTCAAAGTCAGAGTCAAAAAGGGGATTGCCAAAACCGGAGTTGTAGGATTATTAGAGGGGAAAAGAGGTGGAAAGACAGTTGCTTTAAGAGCCGACATGGACGCTCTCCCCATATTGGAGCAAACCAATCTCCCGTATAAGTCAAAGAACCCTGGAGTGATGCATGCTTGCGGGCATGATGTCCACATGACCTGCATCATTGGTGCGGCTAAGATTCTTTCAGCCATGAAAGATGATTTGAACGGAAATGTGAAATTCATATTCCAGCCCAGCGAGGAGGTTCATCCGGGCGGGGCAAAACCTATGATCCAGGCTGGGGTGTTAAGAAATCCGAATGTCTCCGCCATATTCGGATTGCATTGCGATCCCTCGATACCTATTGGCAAAATTGGAGTCCGCGAAGGTCCCTTCATGGCTCAGGCGGATGATTTCGATATTATCATTCACGGAATCAGCGGCCACGGCGCCAGACCGCATGATGGGGTGGATGCCATAGTCGTCGCAGCGCAAGTAATTCAGGGGCTCCAAACCATCGCCTCCCGGAAGATCAGCCCGGTGGAACCGGTGGTGATAAGTGTGGGCAAAATAGAAGGGGGAAACGCACGTAATATAATTTGTGACCGGGTGATATTGAAAGGAACTGCCCGAAGCTTGAACCAAAAGGTGGCGAAAATTATTCCCCAGCTGTTGAAGGAAATTGCAGGTGGCATAGCCAGAAGCGCCGGAGCGTCCACCGAGGTGATCTATCATACCGGCTATCCGGTTTTGGTAAATCCGCCCAAGACGACGGATTTGGCTCGAAACACTATCTTAAGTATGTTCGGAGAGGGTTCGGTTTACGAGATACCAAAACCATTGATGGGGGCGGAGGATTTTGCTTACTATTTGCAGAAAGTGCCCGGCTCGTTTTTGAGATTGGGAACAAGAAATCCGGGCAAAGGTGCCACCTACCCCTGGCATCATCCCAAATTTAACGTGGATGAGGATGCCATAAAGATTGGGGCATCGGTTTTGGCAGGGTTAGCTTTTGACTTCTTGAGTGATTGAAAACCTCTCCCCGGTTTCCCCTCTCCGCTTTGTGGAGATGGAGACAGAGCGGTGAGGTGAACGCAAACTTGAATAAGGAACCTTAGAAGGTAAATCGTCGGTTGGAAGGGGATTGTTGGATAAAAATCAGAAATTCAAAAAGACGCTTGTTCACGGACTGATTCTCTGCTCGGTCTATGTGTTGATTTACCCCTCCCTAATCCAAGCCCGGGGGAAATATCTGCCCGGGGATTGGGTGAGCTATTCCGTATTTCGATACGTCACCTCCGTAGCCCTGGATTACCGTCATGTCTATTTCGGAACCACCGGCGGTGTGACCCGCTATGACCGGTGGGATAAATACTGGGAACCCCCCTTAACCACCACCGATGGCTTGCCTGATAACTGGGTAAGAAATGTTGCCTACGATCCGGACCGGGGTGAGATCTGGGCGGACACGTATCTAGGATCGGCGGTATATAATTTCGCATTTGGCGAATGGACCCGGGAAGACATATTCCCCTTCGAGCTGACCCAAAGCGACACTGCCAACTTCCGGCTGCCCGACCTTTTCACCGACTATGGACCCACCTCAGCCGGGAGTTATTACGTGATGGACGAAAACCTGAACCGGTACGCCATCACCGACTACCTGCGGGGTGACAACAACGAGGTTTGGGTGACCACCTGGGGTCTTAATGCCGGGATGGCTTCACTGAACGAGCTTCGTCTGAAGATGTTCTCCTACGGGCTTTATGACAAAGACGTCAAAGCCGTGTTGATAGATGGAAACGACGTCTGGTTCGGGGGAACCGGATTTTTAAATCCCTCCAGCGGGATCACCCGCTTTAACCGCACAACCCAGACCTGGAAATACTATTCCACCCCCCATGTTTCCTTCTTGGTCAGCAATGCAGTGAATGCCATGGCGGCAGATAGTCAATATGTCTGGCTGGGAACCACCAAGGGTTTGTCTCGTATGCAGAAGAAAGACTCCACCTGGTGGACCTACTCCTCTTTCGATGGCTTGCCGGATGATCAGATCACCACCTTGAAATCGGAGGGGAGATATCTGTGGGTCGGCACTCCCCGGGGACTGGCTGTTTTTGATATTGAATATGACACGCTGGTAACTATCCGTGATCCGCTCTTGATTAATCTATATATTTTTTCCATCCTCACCGATTCCCATTATGTCTGGGTGGGAACCGACGCCGGAGTGTATACCCTGGACAAGGAGAAAAAAACCTGGTACCGGTTCATGACTTCCGACGGCTTGTTAAGCAACCAGGTCAGATCCATTGCTCGCTGGTCTGGCCAGAATATGCCCAGCGGGAAGGAGGAGATTTGGTTCGGCACCGATGTCGGGATTTTGGGATATAGCCCGGTCAGTGACAAAAGCCAGGTATACGATAACCGGTTGAACTTTCCGGAGGTGGACGTGTTCAAGCTGGTCTGCGATAAAACCAACGTCTGGGTGGCAACCAAAAACGGGGTATGGAAGCTGAACCAGACCACCGGCATCTGGATCAAATATACCACCGATGATGGACTTTTGGATAATAACGTCCAGGATATGGTCTTGGACGGGGATTACATCTGGTTCGGAACTCCTCTGGGAGCTACCCGCTTTTTCTGGAACGACCCTAACTTGCGAGAATAACAAGCTGAAGAATGTCAACTCCAGCCAGCACCTGACTTAAGTTGGATGCTGGTTCAATTATGACTTAAAAACGGTGACTGGAGATGAGGATAAAGCAAATAGGCGAATTTGGCCTGATTGAATCGATCAAGAAAAAAATTTTTGCAAAGGACCGGCAGGTATTGGTCAACATCGGTGACGATGCGGCGGTGATAAAATCATCCCCAAAACGACTTCTTGTTTTCACCACCGACACCCTGGTGGAAAAAGTTCATTTCAACCTGCGTTATTTCAACTTCGAGCAGGTGGGATGGAAAACCATGACGGCAAATTTAAGCGATATCGCCGCCATGGGAGGGCTGCCCAAATATGCTTTGGTCACTATCGGATTGCCTAAATTCATTGAGTCTGAAGACGTGCTTTCGCTATATCGGGGGATTAATAAAATCGCCCGAAGGTATGATTGTAAAATCATCGGGGGAGACACCACCCTATCTCCCCAAAATCTCTTTGTCACCATCGCCCTCTTAGGGGAAGTTGAACCGGGATTATTTGTCAAAAGAACCGGAGCCCAAAAAGGGGATATGATCTGCGTTACCGGGAACCTGGGTGAATCCCAAGCCGGGTTGGAATATCTAAAAAAATACGGTCGGGGTAATCTGCCCTTGGTCCGGAAACATCTGCAGCCCTATCCCCGCATTCGACAAGCCAGAATCCTGGTTCGGAATTTAAAGATAAACTCCATGATCGACATCAGCGATGGACTCTCCTCCGAGCTTTTTCATCTCACCCGCGAGACTAACCTGGGAGCAGTGGTTTATGAGGATAAACTTCCCTTATCCCCCACCTGCAGGAAGCTTGCTTCTATCTTGAATCTGTCCCCCCTATCTTTGGCCTTATCCTCCGGGGAGGAGTATGAGCTTTTGTTTACCATCGGCAAGAAGGAGTTAAATAAGATTGATTCAATCAAAAGAAGGGTGAATCTCTCGATCATCGGCGAGGTGGTGGACCAAAGCAAAAGCATCCGGTTGGTTCAGAGCTCGGGAAAAACCAGGGATTTGAAGAAGACAGGTTTCGTGCATTTTTGATCATTCCCCCAAAGATACTTTTTTATGCATTGATAAGAGAAATTTCTATTGGTCACCTCCGCAATCTTTACGAATGCTCTAACCGGATTTTAAAGTCCCGGCGAAAAAAGTGAGCTACGCCAATCTTACGCTTGACACCAGACCGGATTTTTAGTTATTTACCTTTGAGGTGGACGAGGTAAAGAGATTTAATTGTGCGGTCATTTTACGGGAGGAGGTGTGGAAGGTATGGAGTTAAAGTTTCCGGAATGTAACAAATGCAATGGTGGGGTGCTTCTTCCTCTCTCGGACTATGGACGGGAAGGTGCCGCCATCACCTACAAAGCCTGGGTATGCTCCAATCCCCTATGCGGATTCTCCATCCGGATAGATAACGGGGAGATCAGCTTTGGCAAACCCATCGGTTTTTCCGATAAGTAAGAGTCTCTAACCATACTTATAAAGAAGAATTACAAACCGTTCTACGCTTCGTCCATCTCCCTCTTAAAAGGAAAGCTCATGTGGCGTTTCCTCTTTCGAAATCTCTGGTATAAGCTGGCCGCTTTGATCATGGCACTGCTTTTGTGGTTCCATGTTGCTACCGACCATGTTTATGAAACCACTAGAACTTTCCCTTCGGAGATCATCAACATCCCCCCGCAGCTGGTTTTGTCGGAAAAAATACCCCACCAGGTGGAAGTCGATATCCGGGGCAGGGGAAAGGAGCATCTGAAGTTTCTGTTGTCTGAAAGAAGGAGCATAAAGATTGATGCTAAACTCTTTAAGGCCGGCGAGACGGATTATGTCATCAAACCTCAGCAGATACCGATTGCGGAGGGGCTGGAGCTGGATGTGACCAATATAATCCTCCCCCAGGAGTTGAAAATAAAGTTGGATTATCTTTTGGAAAAAAAAGTGGAGGTTCGACCCCGCATCACCATCTTACCGGAAAAGGGATATATACAGGTGGGTGAATTGCATTATAGTCCTAAACAGGTGGCGGTATCGGGACCCAAAAAATGGGTGACGGACTTGCAAGAGATCTATACCAGCCAAAAAGTACTCGACAAGGTGACGAAACCGGTGTCGGATCAGGCGGATCTGTTATTGCCTCCAGGTTATAATCTCCACCTTTCCTCCCAGAAGATCAGCTTTTCCGCGGATGTCCAGAAATCCGCAGAAAGGCGGATTTCGGACCTGCCGGTTCAGGTGATCGGACTTCCCGGCTACCGAGAGGTCGTGCTTCAGCCAGACAGCATCTCCGTTATCATAACCAGCGCTGAGACCTTGGTAAGTCGGATAAATCCGGATGATATCAAGGTGATCGTCGACGGTACGAAAGTCAAACGAAGGGAGAGCATCGTGCTTCCGGTTCAGGTGCAATTACCGTCGGACATAATACTTAAGGAAGCTATTCCGGATTCGGTTGAGGTGTTGGAAAAATGATGGAAGAAGATGGAAATTACTCCGGCTTGTCGATATACCGTATCGGAATGGAGCAGATCCCGGCAGGACTGAATGATTATCGGTCATTTCCAGCGCAGCATGTGTCACATTGTCAATTGGATTTTGAAAAACCCTTCGGCTCAGACAGTATTTCAGGCTTGTGATCTATTCAAGTCTTGATTTAGGCTTTCCGGAGAAACCTCTCGGATTCCACCGTTGGGTGGAGCAACCATCTGTCGAGTTTGAATCAACCGTAACGATATGCTTGTTTTAGGTATTGAAACTTCGTGTGATGAAACCGCTGCCAGCGTGGTCCGGGATGGAAGGGAGATCTTATCCAACCTGGTTTATTCTCAGATGGTGCATAACCGGTACGGAGGGGTGGTGCCCGAGTTGGCTTCGCGCGAACACATCCGTACCATTATACCCATAGTTCGTTCCTCTTTGGATGAAGCCAAAGTTACGCTGGACCATATCGAGGGTGTAGCTGTAACCTGTGGTCCCGGTTTGGTAGGCTCTCTTTTGATCGGATTGTCTTTTGCCAAAGCCATATCCTTTACCTGTGCCATCCCGTTGGTTGGGATAAACCATATCGAAGGTCATATCTTCGCCAACTTCCTGGAGCATCCGGATCTCACCCCCCCTTTTGTGTGCCTGGTCGTATCGGGCGGGCATTCCGGCTTGGTCTATGTAGCCGATAAGGGCCAATACGAGCTTTTGGGGCAAACCCGGGACGATGCAGCCGGAGAAGCGTTCGACAAGGTATCGAAGGTCCTGAATTTGGGATACCCGGGCGGTCCGGCGATAGACCGTGTTTCGCGGGAGGGTAAATCCGATTTTTTCAAATTCCCCCGAGCCCGTCTGGAGGAGGAGAGTTTCGATTTCTCCTTCAGCGGCCTTAAGACCGCGGTGGCAATCTTTGTCTCCAGGCTGCCGGAGGAAAAATTAAAAGAGCAGAGGATCGATATCGCTGCCAGCTTTCAGGAGGCGGTGGTGGACGTTCTGGTGGAAAAAGGGATCCGGGCGTGCCTGAAAAAGAAAACCGACAAGATTGCTTTGGCCGGGGGGGTTGCCAGAAACAGCCGCTTAAGGGAGAAATTTCAATATGAAGCACAAAAAAATCACCTGCAGGTTTTCCATCCCCCCCCCATCCTGTGCACGGACAATGCCGCCATGATCGCAGCAGCCGGTGATTTTCATCTATCCTCAGGCGAAAGAGCTGATCTAACACTCAACGCCGTTCCCTACCTGCCCCTCTCCTCAAACTGACTGCTTCTCTCGTCCGTTATCACCGGCATTCTGTTTAACCGACCACGCTATATATGGAGCTTAAGGGTGATTCCATAGTAAAAAGCTTGACAGAAACCTCGTTTGCATTATCATCATAGTATGGGTAAGAAGAAAAAAACACTTGTATTCATTTCCATTGTCTTTAGTGGGCTTTTAGCATTCAACGGAAAGCTCTGGGCAATTCCAGGAGAGGGGGATGAATCTCGTACCCGGCATTCTGCATTCTCCGATTCGATTCATCCGGTGGATTACGAGGGATCAAAAAACTTAAAATGTTTCAATTCCCTTTCGTCTTCAAAACTTATCTGTCAAAACAGGTTTTTTCCATCGCAGCCTTTGATTGTACGCACCCCTTCTCTTTTTGAAACGAAATTTAATCTTTTTTCGAATCCCTGTTTCCGTAGTACCAAGCCCGCTTTTTTCCCGAGAAATCTGAAATTCTCTTACAGTTTAAAACAACGGAGGATCGATTATAAAAGAGCCGCCATCATGGGAGCCGGAAGTGCTGCATACATCTACTTCGGACTGAAGCATGCCATGGACAGCTGGGGGAAATCCAACGGAAAATTCCACGTCAAGGACGACTGGACCGGCGATCACCTGGCCCAGACCGACGAGTTAAGCCATTTCACCTGGGGGTACAAGATGACCCAGCTCTGTTTCTGGATGTATGATTGGATCGGATTCTCTCCCAAGACCAGCCAGCTTGTATCCATGATCGAGTCCGCCCTGATTTTGACCATCGTGGAGTTCCCGGTGGATGCATACAATCCCCGGCAGGGTCTGGGAGTATCCGATTTGATATTCGATTATATGGGGGTGGGATTCGCCTTCGCTAAGAAGCACCAAAGCTCTCTTCAGGATTTCGATGTCAAGGTAAGCTGGAAGAGAAACCTCTTCCTCACCAATCATCCGGCTTTTTCCCAAACCTTCGGAGAATTCGACAATTTCATCTTCTGGCTCACTTACCGTCCCCGGCTGTTTGTCCCCCGAAGGGTTCTATGCATCGGCTTGGGATATAGTGTAACCCATCGGGGGATCGAACCCCAAAGGGAGTTCTACTGCGGGGTGGGACTTTCCTTGTCCGATTTCTTCGGTCTGCTGGGGAAGAGGTTAAAATCGTATACCCAATTTCTGGATCTGTTTTATCCCAATTTTAAACTAAAGCTGTAAATCCCTCCTGGGCATAACCCTTCCGAATTTTCATCTCCAGACGTAAAGACTCAAAAATATTATGATGTTCCTGATTGAATTAATCTATCCGGACGGATATTCTATGCAGCACCAGTATCATTCCGGCAATTGCTCAAAAGAAGAACAGACGAAAATTCAACCAGCGGAAGCTTTCAGCCGATACAAAATTCGTGTAGGTGGTTGTGAATCTGGGTGAACAAGCCGGTGATAAGGCTTGCACTCCAATGCTTACCGTCATTTCTCTTTAAAATACCTGTGTTTAAATAAGGGGGCAGATGAGCAGCAGATCTGGTCATAACGGGTGTTCCACCCTTCAATCCAAGGGTGCCCCGGATGAGGATGCTCTTCCCGAAACTGCGAAGCGCAGAAGCGGCAAAGCTGAGGAGCCATACCCTAAGCCGGCAGAGAGAGACTCCGCTCTGGATATTACCGCTTCAAGCATCTCCCCGGAGGTGGCAAATTCGAAGAACCAGAAGATGTACCCACCTTCCGGCGAATGCCTTACCTCCACGGAAGAGGTGAAAACCTCCGGCGCTGGAACCCCGCCCCATCTTCTGGTGGTTGACGATGAGCAATATATCTGCGAGGTCATTAAGGAGATGCTGACCGCTGAAAGGTACCAGATTCAAACCTCCTCTGATCCGGAGAAAGCACTCGAATTGATCAAGGCTCAGCCCGTCGATTTAGTCCTAACCGATCTGATCATGGGAAGGGTATCCGGTGTGGATATAATCAATCAGACCATGCGATTCCATACCGATGCCATAGTGATCCTCATGACCGGGCAGCCCACTATCGAGAATGCGGTGACGGTATTGAAATCCGGCGCCTACGATTATCTGGTCAAGCCTTTTTCCATGGATACGTTGAGAGCGGTGATCAAAAGGGGCTTGGAAAAACAAAGGCTTTATCGCGAGAACATACATTTGAAGGAGGCGGTATCTCTGTACAAGATCAGCGAAGCCATGGGTTCCACCATCCGCCTGGATTTCCTGTTGAACTTAATCCTCGAGACCGCCATCAAGGAGCTGGATGCCGACATGGCCTCTTTTCTGCTGGTGGACGAACAATCCTCGAAAGTTATTCCCAAAGCCTCCCTGGGTGTTCCGGAGGAGTTAAGGGGAAGCGGGATTCTCACTGGTCAGGACGATATCTCCAAATGGGTCATCAAATACGGAAGACCGCGTGTCATTGATAAGGAGGAGTCGAGAGATCAGATCGGTCGTCATTCGTTGAAAAAATGCATTCGGTCAGCTATCGTTCATCCCTTAATGGCCAAGGGAAAAGTGATTGGAATCCTCGTTCTGATCAGATCGCAGGAGCAGGTCTCTCCGTTCACCCCCGGTCAGCTTCAGTCACTCTCCATCATCGCTTCCAAGGCAGCTTCGGCCATTGAGAATTCCATGCTCTACGAGGAATTGAAGGAGTCTTATCTGCAGACCCTCACCGCCTTAGCCAATGCGGTGGAGGCCAGGGACATCTATACCCGGGGTCACACCGAAAGGGTGTGCATGATGGCCCAATCCTTGGCCACCGAGATGGGATGGGAGGAGGAGAAGCTGTGGGAGGTCAAGATGGGTGGCATTCTGCACGACATCGGGAAACTGGGGGTTCCGGATGCCATACTGAACAAGTCGGAGACACTCACCTTCGAGGAATTCGAAGCCATGAAACAGCATCCCATCTGCGGATCAAAGATTCTGGAAGGCATCCCGTTTTTGGCTCCTGCCGTCCCCTATGTGCTATATCATCATGAGAGATTCGACGGCAAGGGTTATCCCTATGGATTGAGAAAAGATCAGATACCTCTGCAAGGGCGCCTGATGGCGGTGGTGGATACCTTTGACGCCATGACCAGTGATCGACCCTATAGAAAAGCCAAAACCTTCAAGCAGGCTTTAGATGAAATCCGGGACTGTGCCGACACCCAATTCGATCCCGAAATGGCCGAGCTTTTTTTGAAGACCTGGGAAAATGGAAAGATAGACAAAAAAAGATTAAAGCTGATGAAAGAAGCACCGGCTGCCATTTGACATTTTTCTAAACGCCGATGATTTTCACCTGGGGGGTTATGATTCCCCTGAGGTTTTGAGCTGATACACCCATCCGGCGTTCAGAGGATATAAGAAAGTTCTGAAGACCGGCCAAGCAGATAAGGAACACAAACCGCTATCCCATGCTTCAACACCTGTAAGGCAGTATAAAATCCTACGTGGAAAAACTGATATAGGAGAGTATTAATTCTTATGCACCGCAGCAAATTACGAATGGGGTAAATCTCTTTAATCTTTTTTTAAAAAAATGCTTTTTTTCAAATACTACCGATTAGAATTTTCGTATAATCGCAATAAGCATTCAGATAACTGTTTCTCCTCTCATCGATCCGGAAGAGAAGTGGAATTTCTCCTCCCCGATAAAAACGAAAAAGAGAGACTTCGAAAATATTTTAGTTGACATGATCTGAGGAAGTAATATATTTAAATATTCAGTTTTTCTAAATCTTTAAGCTAAATTCAAGAATTTCTCACGTCAGGTTACCCTCTGCCGTGTAACCGAACCCAAGCGATATCGGAGGTTAAACGGCAAGGGGAGTCTATGTAAGATAATCCGAATATTAAAAGGAGCTGTGATGAAAGAAACATCGGAAAAGGTAGATTACGACATCAGCGGTTTAAGAGCGGTGGCAACGTTTCCCTTGGTGGATGGATTCCGCTTTCCTCTGGTAGGGCAGACCCTGTTGATCAGTTCAATTAACAAGGAAAAAATCCCCTGCCTGGGAGCGAGGAACTCCATATCCATCTTTTCCTCGCGCCCTGCCATCGTGGGGTTCGGTTGCAATACCAGCACCCCCACCGCTAAAAACATCCTCTCCACCGGAGAGTTCATCATCAACATACCCGGAGCAGAGCTGGCCAAAAAGGTATGGAAAATCATCGAGCTCGAACCGACCAATGATAAAGATATAAAAAAGATCGGGTTCACCCCCATCAAGTCGGTCAAGCTCTCCACCCCCCGAATCTCGGAATGCAAAGCTCACCTGGAATGTTCCTTGGACTGGACCAAAAAATACGGCGAGGACATGGTGATATTCGGTAGGGTGCTTTTAGCATCGGTGAACCGGGATGTGGTGGAGGCAACTTTGGAAGACAGATATAAGCATCTGAAGCTCTTCGCTCAGCTGGACAATGGTTTGTATGGGATCATCAAGGAAGCGAAAAAGCTTTCATTGGAATAGAAAAATTTACTGCTGTTTTTGGCATTGTTCCCCATGCCGATCCGCTGATCCGAAGGAATGCGTGGTGAATTAACTCTCCGCTTTTACCGGTTTCAAGGTTTCTATTCTTGATCTCATCCTTCTACCCCCTCTTACGCACTGGTCCAATACAGATATTTGTAAAACAATTGTGCCTGATCGACTATCGCTTGCAGGATGGAATATTCCGCATCGATCTTGTTCTCCGCTCCGGGAAAATAAGGAAACACTGGATTTTCTCTTTCTTGTCCGTGGTGCTCAAAATGCTGAGATCTCCGATTTTTTTGATATGATCCTTGCCGTTGATCCTTATGGATGAAGGATTATCCTCTTTACTTGAAGTCACAAGCAGATCCGATCTTATAGACGGATTCGACATCCCCGATGGCAACCTTCCTCCTTCCAAAAGATGAAGGGTGACGGATCAAGCGGGATTATCTCTCCGGATGAAAATGCCGGTATATGCTGTCTGCCGTTTTCTTGGCTACCCCTTCCGCCTTCAATAATTCTTTTAAACTCGAATGCCGGATTTGTTCCACCGAGCCGAAATATTTTAGCAAAACCTCTCTTCTTTTCGGTCCGATCCCGGGGATTTGGTCCAACTCGGATCTGATGGTACTGGTTTTGCTCAGCTTTCGGTGATACTGCACGGCAAAACGATGCGCCTCGTCCCTTATCCTCTGCAGGAGCTTTAGCGAGACCGAGCCTTTGGGAATCATCAAAGGGTCAGGTTTGTTCGGCAAGAAAACCTCGTCCAGTCTTTTGGCCAATGCGACTACGTTCAGCTTCTCCATCCCCAGGCTTTTCAAAGTCTTAACTACACTCGACAGCTGCCCCTTCCCGCCGTCCACCAGAAGCAAATCGGGAAATCCCTTTTTCTCCCCGGTCAGATATTTAAAATACCTTCCGGTTACCTCTGCCAGCATGGCAAAATCATCCTGTCCTTTCACCGTCTTGATCCTGAATTTACGGTATTGGCTTTTCCGGGGTTGGCTATCCTCGAAGAAAACCAGGGAGCCCACCGCATTCGCCGGCCCCAGGTTGGATATATCCAGTGCCGCGATCTTCCGGGGGGGGAGGGAAAGATAAAGATCTTTCTTCAATGCGGCTATGGATGCGGGCACTTTCTTCCTCGCTTCACTTTTCTGCAACATTAACTCGTTCAGAGAAAGCCGGGCATTATAGCCGGCCATCTCCAGGATTTTGAATTTCTCCCCCCGCTGGGGAATAACCATCCTCACGTTCCCCCCTCTTTTTGCTGAGAGCCACTCTTCGATCATCTGCTGATCGTCTATCTCTGTGGGAAGAATGATCTGGGGAGGGATCACTGCCGAATGCATGTAATATTGCCGGAGGAAGGCGGATAATATCTCCGGATCGGTGCTCCCCTCAAAACCGGTCAGATGGAAATTCTGTCTTCCGATTAATATCCCCTCTCTTATCTGCAGAGCCACCACTGCGATATCCTTATGATCCCGGGCATAGGCTACGACGTCCCGATCCACCCTCTCGATGTCCGCCACCTTCTGTTTCTCCGTCACGCTTTGCAAAGCTTTGATCTGGTCCCGAACCGATGCGGCTTTCTCGAACTCCTCCCCCTCGGAATATTCGCCCATCTTCTCTTGAAGATGTTCCAGAAGGAGATGGTTTTTACCGGACAGGAAGAGCAAAATGCTTTTGATGATCTCCTGGTATTCTATCTGCGATACTTTATCCTCACAGGGTCCTGAACATCTTTTAATATGATAATCCAGGCACAGTTTGATTTTCCAGCTGGAGGGGAGGGCATAATTACAGCTACGCACCGGGAATATCCTCCGCAAGAGTCGAAGGATGTTTCGCATGGCTTTCACGTTGGTAAAAGGTCCGAAGTATTTGGCCTGGTCCTCTTTTACTCTTCGCACCACCAACACCCGGGGGTAGGGTTCAGCTGTGACCTTCAGGTATGGATATCTTTTATCGTCCTTCAAATTTACGTTGTACCTGGGTCTGTGCTCCTTGATGAGATTGGCTTCGAGGATCAAAGCCTCCATCTCCGAGTCGGTAGCCAATATGTCGAAATCTGCTATTTTGGAGATTAAAGTCGAAATCTTTGGATGATCAGGGGGGCTGCCGTGGAAATAAGATCGCACCCGGTTTCTTAAGGATTTGGCTTTCCCCACATAGACGATCTTCCCCGAGACATCTCTCATCAGGTACACCCCAGGCTTTGAAGGAAGATTTTCCAATTTTGTTTGTATGTTGTTATTGATCATATTAGAAATCTAGGGAGGAAGGGGTGCTGGGTGATAGGTGCTAGGTCTTAGGTGTAAGGGTGAAGGTTCTGTCTTCACCAAACATCTGTCACCTATAACCTGTTTTTACCTATCACCTGTTTTCAAGACTTAAGGTTTTGTTCTCTCCTAACACCAATTACCTTTGATCTATCACCTGCTTTTGCCTATCACCTAACACCTATAACCTTTCACCTCTTTTCAAGGTATTACCCTTCTGGCGCCGATATATTTCTTCTTATAATAGTCCTCTTCCAGAGATGAAACGATGACTCCGAAATCCTCTATGGAGTGGACGAATTTACCCTCGCCTATGTATATCCCCACGTGTGAAACCCGGAACCATCCGTCCGAGAAGAAAACTAAATCCCCGTATGCCAGATTTCCTTTATCGATACGCTTGATTAATTTGAAAAGCTTTTGGGTATCATGCGGCAGCTTAAAACCCGAATATTGCCTGTAAACCGCCACCACCAGTCCGGAACAATCCATTCCCGCTTTGGTTTCTCCTTCGCGCCGGTAGGGGGTTCCCCTATGGGAATCGATTATTCTCCCCATCTTACCCTGATCCAGACTGCTTCGTTTCTCTGAATATACAGTTTGAGCTTCGTCGGTCTTCTGGTCCTCCTTCTCCCGGATCACCTTGTCTTTCTTTTGCTTGAGTGGTTCCGGGCAAAAACGGGGTTGAGCCGCACAGCTTACCAGTATTAAACTGAGCAAGGTGATTAGAAGAAAATTCCGGGAACACATTTTCATTGTATTTCCCAACAGCTTTTGGTTGGTTGCGAGATTATTTTAGAACCAAACCAATTTCCGTTTATATCATCACTTTTGTTTAAGAATCGTACTATTTATTTACTTCGCATATTTCCGGATACTGTAACTCTTTATCACCTTCCCCCTGCCAATCTCCAGTCTCAAGTCCTAAGCTCCGGGCATCTAATCCACCACTTTGATCACTACCAAAGTCAAATCATCTGCTTGAGAAGCACCGCTGGTGAAATCTCTAACCGCATTTTGGATATTCTCCATAATCTGGTTTGCGCTCAACAGTTGGGAATCGTTGATCACCTGTTTTAACCGCTGGGTTCCGAATTCCTCCTCCTTTTCGTTCTTGGCTTCGGTCACCCCGTCGGTATAGAAGACGATGATTTCACCCGTATTGAGTTTTACCGGTCTCTCCTCATATTTGGAGTTCTCAAATGCACCCAAAGCCATCCCCCCCTGAGTAAGATATTCTATGCTCCCGTCGGCATGTCTCAATATAGGGGCATTGTGACCACCGTTGGCAAAGGTTAATATCCGGTTTTTAATGTCCAGCACGCCGTATAGGGCGGTAACGTAATTACCCGGCTCCGTGCTCTCGAAGAGGAGGTTATTGACCTTGAACATGATGCTGCGGATGGCATAGTTGTTTCTTATCTCGGCGATCAGGCTGGCTCTGAACGACGCCATGATCAGGGCGGCAGGTATCCCTTTGCCCGATACGTCGCCGATGACGATCCCCATTTGATTGTCGATGATGGGAATGAAATCGTAGTAGTCCCCCCCCACCTCCTCCGACGGGATATTGATACCGCAGATGTCGAAACCGGAAAGCTGCGGTCTCTCCCGGGGTAAAAAGCTCTGTTGAATCCGCTTAGCGATGGAAAGCTCCTCCTCCAGCCTCCTTTTCTCCAGTATCTCCTGATGCTGGCGAGCCCTTTCGATGGATATGGCGGCTAAGCCGGCAAAGGCTTCTAAGAGTTCCAAATCGTCCTCGCTGTATGCATTCAGTCTGTCGTTCTCCAAGTTAAATACCCCGATGATTCTATTCTGGGCGAGTATCGGCACCACCATTTCGGACTGGGTCTCCACCCGGGCTTCGATATAACGGGAGTCTTGCCTGACGTTGGGGACGATCACGCTCTTTTGAGTTTTTGCCGCCCATCCTGCCAGCCCTTGACCGATCTTGAGCTTGAGATCCGGCTCCAAAGCCGGATCAAATCCTCGAGCTTTGATATGTTCAATCTCCTGCCTCTCCTGGTCCTTCAAAAAGATGGCAGCAGCATCGTATTTGACTACTTTTAAAAGGGAATCCAAAATCAATCCCAGGAGTTTATCTAAATCCAGTGAAAAACTTAAAGATTTTTCCACCTCCAGCAGGGTCTCCAGCTCCAAAGTCTTCTTTTTGGCTTTGCGGAAAAGGTAGGAGTTATCCAAAGCCACCGCAATCTGATCGGCTAAAGACGAAAAAATCTCCAGATCCTGAGGACCGAACTCCTTTCCCTGCAGTTTGTTTAAGGCGCTTACCGCACCGATTAATTTCCCTTTTCTTAAGAGGGGGATGCAGATCAAAGACTGGATGGAAAATCCTATCTGTTTCTCCAGCTCTGGGCTGTATCGGGGGTCTTCTTTCACCTGATTGGAGATCACCGGCTGGCCATTCTCTGCCACCCACCCGATGATACCCTCTCCCCTCGTCACCTGCAGTTTCTCCCGAATGGTTCCCCCGGCTGAGGATATGTAAAACTCCATGTTCATTTTCTTATCGTCCCGGACCAGAATGGTGCTTGCCTCCGCCTCCATGGTCTGCGAAGCTAAATTCAAGATCACGTCCAAAAGCTCGTCCAAATGCAAAGTGGAATTCAGAAGCTTGGATACCTCAACGAATAATTCACATTTGGAATTCTGCATGGTTGGGTCAGTCATCTATCCCTCCTCCCGTTGGCTTAAATAAACATATCACATACGGTCAAGCCGGTCAATATGTTTTTAAACTTATTCCGCAGAATACATACATAATTCATAAAACCTTACCATTCATATGCACAGCTAAAATCCGATGGTACAACATGGAATCATGCCATATATAACTTCTCCGCATCCAAAGGAATGTTAAACCTAACAGCAGCTTCCAACGTAACCTGCTATCCAGGATTATGATTTTCCGGTTAAGAACAAGTGTTTGACTATGAGATACCCCAAAACAAGTTCCTCGCCAATTTGTAATTTCATAGATATGATCATGTATTTTTTCATTGACAATAACTTATATAGTATTATATTATATTGAATAATTGAAGAAACTTGGATTAGTGAACAATTACAGGAGGGAGAATACTTATGAATAAAGACATTTGTTTCAGGTCTCTTTATCCCGGTCGAATGGGCTTGAATATCCTGCTTGACGTTCTCTTTCTTTTATTGTTGGCAAGCATCACCTCGGGGCAGGACATAATGTGGAGTCGGATCTATGGCGGTATGGCTGAGGATCATGGATGGGAAATAGCTGAAACTGCGGATAGCGGGTTTATTTTGGTTGCGGAAACATATTCATTTGGGTATGACAAACAAGTGTATCTGATTAAAACCGACGCTAACGGAGACACCCTCTGGACTAAGGTTTTTGGAGGAAGCGGTTTAGAGCAATGTCTATCGGTCCAACAGACCACGGATGGCGGTTATGTCACGTCGGGCACCACCACGTCGTATGGCCACACTTACCAGGCATATTTAATCAAACCTCTGCCGGATGGGGCGCTGCGGTGGTTCAGAACCTATGGCGGCAGTGACTGGGAAAATTGCCCCTCAGTACGGCAGACTACGGATGGGGGGTATATTCTTGCCGGATGGACCTATTCTTATGGGGCAGTTGACGCAGACGTCTATCTGGTAAAAACCGATTCTCTGGGAAATCTCCGCTGGTTCAAGACTTACGGAGGCAGTCGGGAAGACGTAGGCAAACATGTCGAACAAACCACCGACGGGGGGTATATTATTGTAGGTCATTCCAGATCATTCGGACCTGCTGTCTCCAATGTATACCTGATCAAGACCAACCCACAGGGAGATACCCTCTGGACCAGAACCTACTGTCCTGTCACCTATGGTTGGAGTTCAAATTACGCCTTCTCTTGTCAGCAGACTTCGGATGGAGGTTATATTATATCTGGTATAAACGGTGGTGGCGACACCGACAGGGTTTATTTGATCAAAACCGACCCAGACGGGGATACTCTATGGACCAGACTTTTCGCAAACCGCCTATCGTCAAACGGTCATTCTGTCCGGCAAACCTCAGATGGTGGATATATTGTGGCTGGTCATACGATATCGCCGGGATCGGTTTATGAGTGCGATGTTTATGTGATCAAGACCGACCCGAATGGGGATACACTCTGGACTAGAACCTATGGGGATATAGGCGGTGATGTTGGTGAGGCGGTAATTCAGGCCGCGGATGGGAGCTACATGGTGGTAGGAGGTACCAGCTCTTGCGGCACCACGGTGGGTGACGTGCTCCTTCTTAAAATCAGCCCGGTTCCGTTAACCATCCCCAGAGGAGATGCCAATGGTGACGGTGTTTTTGACATTGGCGATGTTATTTATGAAATAAATTATCTCCTCAAAGACGGTCCTCCCAGCCATCCGCTTTTAGCCGGGGATACCGACTGCAACGGAGTGGTCGAATTGGAGGATATAGTCAATCTGGTCAGGTATCTCTTTCAAGCCGGACCGGACTTAGGCTGCCGGTGCCTTTAGGTATATGAGTATTCCAAGCTATTCCAAATAAATGTAGATAAAAAAACCGCAGGTGGTTTGAAACCCGCGGTTGATTTATATTTCTGAACGAATTCCTGTATTTATCGACTTTATTCTTCTTTCTCTTCAGTCTCTTCCTCTTCTTCGGCCTCTTTTTCCTTCTTTTTCGGTTTTTCCTCTTTCTTCTTGCTCTTTTCCGGCTTGGCTTCCGGTTTTCCTTTAGCTTTCTTGGTCTCCTCTTTCTCGGCTTTTTCCTTTTTTGCCCCTTTCTCCTTTTTCCCTTTCTTCTCTTCTTTAGCCGGTTTCTCAATCAAAAGCTCTACTACCGACAGCTGAGCGCCGTCACCTCTTCTAATCCCCAGCTTCAAAACCCGGGTGTAACCGCCCTCTCTCTCATTCAGCTTGGGGGCGATCTCGTCGAATAACTTCTTGACCAGTTTCCGGTCTTTGATCACGTCATAAACCTGACGGTGGGCGTGAAGACCGCCTTTTTTGGCCAGGGTGATGAGCTTCTCCGCGAGTTTCCTCACCTCTTTGGCTTTGGCTTCGGTGGTTTTAATGATGTTGTACGTAAACAGGGAGGCGGCCATGTTCGCCAGCATCGCCTGGCGGTGGCTTTTGGTCCTCCCCAGCTTTTTTACCTTTCTTCCGTGTCTCATGGAGGTAAATCCTTGCTTTTAAACTTCTCTAAAAGTGTATGTTCCGGTATGATTACGACTTTATTTGGCTTTGGGCAATTCCTTGTATTTGGAGACGTCCATGCCGAACGAAAGCCCCAAATCGCTTAAAATAGTATTCAGTTCGGTTAATGATTTCCTTCCGAAATTACGGTATTTCAGCATCTCCGCTTCGGTTTTTTGAACCAGATCCTCCAAGGCTTGTATGTTCGCCGCCCTCAGGCAATTGGAGGATCTCACCGAAAGCTCCAGCTCGTCCACCTTGGTCTTCAGAAGATTCCGGATGCGCAAAGTCTCCTGATCTATCACCTCCTCCTCCGCCATCTCCAGTTCCTCCTCCAGCTTGATGAACAGCTGCAGGTGATCCTTCAGTATCTTGGAGGAGAAACAAAGCGCGTCCTCCGGGGTTAAGCTCCCGTCAGTCCAGATCTCTATGATCAGCCGGTCGTAATCCGTACGCTGTCCCACCCGGGTGTTCTCTATGGTGCAGTTGACCTTCTGCACGGGGGAGAACATGGAGTCTAAGAAAATGGTGCCTACCGGCGCATCGTCCCTTTTGTTCTGTTCCGCCACTACGTAACTTCTCCCCACCCCCACGTCGATCTCCATTCTGAACTTTGAATCCTCGTTTATCTTGACTAAATGAAGATCCGGATTCAATATCTCGATGTCTCCGTCCGTCTTGATGTTTTTGGCGGAATAATTCCCCTTCTTGCTGGTTTCAAAAACCAGAGTCTTGGGCTCGTCCCCGTTGAGCTTTAACCTGAGTTGTTTCACGTTCAAGACGATCTCGGTAACGTCCTCGTACACCCCCGGAATGGTGGAGAATTCGTGTAATACACCTTCTATTCTTAAGGCAACCGGGGCGGTTCCCTGAATGGAGGACAAAAGGGTTCGACGCAGAGCTGTTCCCAGGGTGTTGCCGAATCCCCTCTCCAGCGGCTCCACAACAAATTTGGTATATCCATCGGTCATGGTGGATTGCTCCACCGAAACCTCTTTGGGCATCTGCAAACTCTTCCATTTCATCCCTTAATTCCTCCTTATCAATTCCCTGCCGCTATTTTAGTCTTTCTTGGGCTCGAATTATGATTTTGATGCAATCAGGATTACTCCTTAAACGGACTTGTCCTCCAGGTTTGTCCCGAAGGATTCACCATGAACGGATATTGCAGAAGAACTTTAAAAATTATTTGGAGTAAAGCTCCACAATCAATTGTTCCTGAACTAGTAAAGGAATGTCGATCCGTTTGGGATACTCCAGAAGCTCTCCCTGCAGATGAGCTTTGTCTACCCGTATATACGGAAGATCCCCCGCCCGTCCCTCTCTTAAAGCCTGGTGGATTAAGTCCAGACTCTTGCTATTCTCTCTAACCGTGACAATGTCTCCCGGTTTCAGTAAAAAGGAGGGGATGTTCACGATGTGGTCGTTAACCAGAAAATGACGATGCAGCACCAGCTGCCGGGAGGATTTTCGGGATGGGGCGAAACCCAAGCGGTAAACCATGTTGTCCAGTCTGCATTCCAGCATCCTTAGAAGGTTTTCCCCGGTAACCCCTTTCTGTCTCTCCGCCCGGTGAAAATAATTCCTGAACTGCCTTTCCAGAATTCCGTAGATTCGACGCACTTTCTGTTTCTCCCTCAACCTCAAAGCGTATTCCGATCCTTTTCTCCGGGTCGCTCGTCCGTGTTCTCCGGGCGAATAAGCTCTCCGATCAAAGGCACATTTCTCCCCGTAACAGCGGCTTCCCTTCAGAAAGAGCTTTTCTCCTTCCCGTCTGCACAACTTGCAATTTGCGTCTCTATATCTTGCCATCTATCCTCTCCATCTAGGTATCTTTCAACTGCTCACGCTCTATATATTGATTATCCCTCTGAACTCAAAACCCCAGTCTCAATACTCATTACTTTACACCCTTCTTCTCTTGGGTGCCCGGCATCCGTTGTGGGGAATGGGGGTAACGTCCCGGATGGCGGTGATCTCGATTCCGGAGGCTTGCAGCGATCTTATGGCTGCCTCCCTTCCCGATCCCGGACCCTTCACCCAGGCCTCCGCCTTCCTCACCCCCCGTTCGATCGCCTCCTTGGCTGCGGCTTGAGCCGCAATCTGGGCGGCAAAGGGGGTGCTCTTCTTTGATCCCTTGAAACCGATCTTGCCGGCAGTGGACCAGCAGATCAGATTCCCCTTGGTGTCGGTTATGCTCACGATGGTGTTATTGAACGTAGCCTGAATGTGGGCTACGGCGTTGGAATCGGTGGCACCAAATTTTTTCTTGACTTTTTTCTTCGGAACCTCAGGCAACTTGCTCCTCCTTGCTTGAAATAAAGATTATTCGAACTGTCTTCACCCGACCCTCAAGTCTTTTAAACCGCGGCCTTGCCTCTCTTGGCGCCAATGGTCTTCCGGGGACCCTTTCTGGTCCGGGCATTGGTTTTGGTCCTCTGTCCCCGTACCGGCAGACCCCGGCGGTGCCTCAATCCCCGGTAGCAGCCGATGTCGATCAGCCGCTTTATGTTCATGGAGATCTCTCCCCGCAAGGCACCCTCCACCTTGTAATCGGATTCGATCATCGAGCGCAGCTTGGCCACGTCTTCATCCGCCAGCTTATTGACCCGGGTATCGGGATTCACTCCGGTGGTCTTAAGTATCTTTTTGGCGGAGGAGGGACCTAACCCGTAGATATAGGTCAAAGCCACTTCTATTCTCTTGTTCTTGGGTAAATCCACACCTGCAATTCTGGCCAACTTCTACCTCCGAAATTTAACCCTGTCTCTGTTTATGTCGGGGATTCTTGCAGATCACCCGCAGTATCCCGTTCCTTCTGACTATTTTGCATTTCTCACAACGCACTTTTACCGAAGATCTCACTTTCATATTGTTTTCCCTTGCTTGAATAATTTACCGTCCTCGACCTATTCCCGGTTGGGATTTATCCGATTGGTCCTGGGTTCATTTGTATCGATAAACTATCCGGCCCCGGCTCAAATCGTACGGTGAAAGCTCCACCGTTACTTTGTCTCCGGGGAGGATACGGATGAAGTTCATCCTCATTTTTCCGGAAACGTGCGCCAAAACCTGATGACCATTATCCAGCTCCACCCGGAACAAAGCGTTGGGCAAAGGCTCTATCACTTTCCCCTCAACCTGTATGGTCTCCTCTTTAGGCATCAACCTCAACCGGTTTTTAAAACGTTTTTTTATCCCATCTGATCCCCATTCGAATTGGGGATCAGCTTAATCTTCCCTGGTTAAAACCTCGGCACCGTTCTCGGTCACCGCCACGGTATGCTCGAAATGAGCGGAAAGGGAACTGTCGGAGGTAACGATAGTCCACTGGTCCTGCTTGGTCGATATCTCGTAGGTCCCTGCATTCACCATCGGCTCAATGGCCAGAACCATCCCTTTTTTTAACACCACCCCTTGTCCCGGCATCCCGAAATTAGGAATCTGGGGTTCCTCGTGCATCTTCTTGCCTATCCCATGTCCCACCAAATCTCTCACCACCGAAAATCCATTCTCCTCCACAAAAGACTGGATGGCAAAAGATACGTCGGAGAGATGCTTTCCCGCTTTGAGTGAGCCAATGGCATGCTCCAAAGCCTGCCGGGTGATCCGGATTAACCTAAGTGCTTCCTCTGATACCTCGCCTACGGGGTAGGTCTCCGCTGCATCGGCATAGTAACCGTCTTTAAAAATGCCCACGTCCAGCGAAACTATCTGTCCCGGCTCTATCACCCGCTCCCCGGGGATTCCGTGGACCACCTCCTCGTTGATGGAAACGCAGATGGAGGCGGGAAATCCTCGGTATCCTTTGAAAGCTGGATAACCTCCTTGTTTTTTGATGAAATCCTCTGCCAGTTGGTCCAGTTCCTTGGTTTTCATCCCCGGCTTGGTTTTCTCTTCCAATAATTTCAACGTTTTGGCCAATATCTGGCCGTTCCTCTTGACTATCTCAATCTCTCTTTCGGTTTTCAGTTCAATCATTTCTTAAGTCAGCTTCTCTTTCGAAGATCAAGATCCCTTGATCCCCAGTGCCTTCAAAACCTCCTGTAATATCACCTCAGCTTCGAGCTCTCCTTTTATTCGTATCAATTTTCCCTGACGTTGGTAATATTCCTCCAGAGGGAAAGTCTCCTCCCGGTAAACCTTCAACCGGTTAAGGATCACCTCGTCTTGGTCATCTGCCCGCTGGAGCAGCTTTTCGCCGCAAATATCGCAGATTCCCTCTTGCCGGGGCGGTTTGGTGTATAGGTTGAAATCCGCGCCGCATGCCGAACAGATCCGTCTCCCACCCAATCTCCTCACCGCGCATGCATCCGATACCTCAAATTCCAGCGCCCAAGTCACTTTTCGGTTCAGACCGGACAGCAGCTCATCCAATCCTTCTGCCTGGGTTCGGGTGCGGGGAAACCCATCCAGGATGAAACCCTTCAGGCAGTCGACCTGCTTGATTCTCCTTTCCATCATCTTCAGGATGATTTCGTCTGGCGCCAGCGCTCCTTTATTCATGAAGGGAAAAGCTAACTTTCCCAATTCACTGTTTTGTTTGACCTCTTCCCTCAGTATGTCGCCGGGCGAGATGTGCGGTGCTCCCAGCGCAGAGGAGAGGAGCTTGGCCAAAGTCCCTTTACCCGAGCCGGGAGATCCCAGAAAAATCAAATTCATTTTAGCTTCTGTTACATTCTCCCTTTTATCCTTCCTTTTTTCATGAATCCGTCGTAATGCCGCATCAGAAGATGAGACTCGATCTGCTGCAGGGTGTCCAAAGCCACCCCCACCACGATCAGAAGTCCCGTTCCGCCGAAATAGAACTGCACGTTCATCCCTTTCATCAAAAAGTAGGGGAGTATGGCGATCACCGCAAAGAATGTCGCCCCCGGCAGGGTGATGCGGGTGAGCACCCTGTCGATATACTCGCTGGTTCTTTTGCCCGGCCTGATCCCCGGGATGAATCCCCCATACTTTCTCATGTTGTCTGCCAGATCCACCGGGTTGAAAACGATGGCGGTATAAAAATAAGCGAAGAATATGATCAAAAGACCGTAACTGATCGAATATAAAGCCATTCCCGGACTGAACCAGGAGGATAAGCTCTGCATAAACTCGCTGTTGGGGAAAAACGATGCTAAGGTGCTGGGAGCGAACATGATCGACTGGGCGAAGATTATGGGGATTATTCCCGCGGTATTGACCGAAAGAGGTATGTGGGTGGATTGGCCCCCATACATCTTTCTCCCGATAACCCTTTTGGCGTACTGAACCGGAATCTTCCTTTGCGCCCGGGTGACTAAAACGATGGCCGCCACCACCGCCACCATCAACCCCACCAGGAATATCTCGGCGAACATGTTCCTCTGTCCTAAGAAAATCATTCTGATCTCGTCCACCACGCCACTGGGGAACCGAGCTACGATACCAATGAAGATGATCAGGGAAATTCCGTTGCCGATACCCCTTTCGGTGATCTGCTCGCCCAGCCACATGATGAATATGGTGCCGCAGGTGAAGGTGATCATGGTCATAAGCTTGAAGCTGATGCCCGGATGGGGTACCACGTATCTTCCGGCGGAAGGCTGGAGGCTCTCCAAAAAAACCGACGTTCCCAAAGCCTGCATGGCGCCTATCAGCACCGTACCGTATCGGGTATATTGGGTGATCTTCCTTCTCCCCTCCTCCCCTTCCTTCTGCAGCTTCTGGAAATAGGGAATCACCGCTCCCAAAAGCTGGAGGATAATGGAGGCAGAGATGTAAGGCATGATGCCCAAAGAGAAGATGGTGGCTTTCTGAAACGCCCCTCCCACAAACATGTCATACAGGGCGAAAAGCGAGCCCCGCATGCCCCGGAAGAATTCACCCAGTGCCTGGGCATCGATTCCCGGAGTGGGGACGTGTCCCCCCACCCGATATACCACCAGAATAGCCAAGGTAAAAAATATCCTTTTTCTCAGCTCGGGTATCTTGAATATGCTCTCGACGGTTCTGATCATTTGATCACCTTGATTTTTCCGCCTGCAGCTTGGATCTTCTCTTTCGCCTTCTGGCTGAAGGCAGAAGCCTGGATCGTAACCGCCTGGGTGAATTCCCCCTCTCCCAGTATCTTCACCGGGAGGTGAGCTTTTTTGATCAACCCTTTCTCCCTCATGATCTGGGGGGTGATCACCCCTTCCCCCGAAACGGCTAGGCGGGACCAGGCGTTGGATAAATCCGACAGGTTCACGATCTGGAATTCCTTCTTGAAGATATTGGTGAATCCGCGTTTGGGGAGTCGCCTTTGGAGAGGCATCTGACCGCCTTCGGACCAGGCTTTTGGTTTACCGCCTGCCCGGGCTTTTTGCCCCTTGTGTCCCCGGGTGGATGTTTTCCCGTGACCCGAACCGGGACCTCGGCCTATTCTCTTTCTTGGCTTGGAGGCGCCGAGCACAGCGGGAATATTACCAATCCTGATTTTTCGTCTTCGGGTGGTTGTCGATGCCAAATCACACCTCTTCCACTTTGACTAAATGATTTACCTTCTCGATCATCCCTCTTATCGCCGGGATGTCGGCCTTCTCCACGGTCTGGTGAAGCCTCTTTATTCCCAAAGCCCTGATTATTTCTCTCTGCTTCTGGATATGACCGCTCAGGCTTCTTATCTGGGTTATCTTCAACTTTTTTGCCATTTCAAAATCCCGTCTTTCTACCGATGATCCCTATCTTTCGTATTGAATGCTCCACAACAAAATTAACCTGCGGGGTTTCGAGTTTTTTCATTGGCTTATTTCCATCGGTCTATTTTGAATTTCCCCGCAAGCTTATTCTCTCACTTTATCTCGCTCTCTCTCAATCGGGTTTTCTCCTTCAGTTTTTTCAGGTTCAAAAGCCCGTTGATGGTGGCTTTTACCACGTTATGCGGATTGGAGGAACCCAGGGATTTGGTCAGCACGTCCTGGATGCCGGCAGCTTCGAGCACTGCCCGGACCGGTCCGCCGGCGATCACTCCCGTTCCCGGCGATGCCGGTTTCAAAAGCACCCGGGCTGCACCGAATCTTCCGATCACCGGATGGGGTATGGTTCCGTCCCGCATGGGTACCACTTGCATGTTTTTCTTGGCTGCCTCCGTTCCCTTGGTGATGGCATCGGAAACCTCCCCCGCCTTTCCCAGTCCCACTCCCACCCTCCCCTTTTTGTCTCCGGCGGAAACCAAAGCGGTGAAGGAGAATCGCCTTCCCCCTTTCACCACCTTCGCCACCCGATTTACGTAGATAACCTTTTCGGTTAACTCCAAACCCTGATCTTCATCAAACCTTACCAATAATCACCTCTTTTTTTAACCCAATTATGTTTTACTTCTCTCTGCTCTTCGCTCTCCAATTTTTTCTTTTTCGCTTTTCGCTTTATCCTCTAAACTCTATACCCTCCTCCTTTAAAACCCTATTCCACCTTCTCTCGCCCCTTCGGCTAAGGATTTTACCCTCCCGTGATAGGGATACCGGTTCCGATCGAAGACCACCGTCGATATCCCCAGCTCCTTTGCCTTGACCGCCAGAAAAACTCCCACTTTTTTGCTAACCACCGATTTGGAATCTTCCGGTTTTATCTGGGCTTTTATGGCCGGAGTCAGGCTGGATACGCCGGTTAAGGTTCGACCGTCCCGGTCGTTCACCAATTGAACGTATATCTGATTTAAGCTCTTGTAGACGCACAACCGGGGTTTCTCCGGTGTTCCAAAGATCTTCCTTCTTACTCTTTTCTGTCTTCGCTCTGCTCTGGCTTTCTTTTGTTTTTGCTTGCTCGGCATAATTCTCACCGTCGGATTAATAAGATTGGTATGCACTCACGCGCTGCGGTTCAACTCAAACCTGTTAGGTAGCCGTTTTACCCGCTTTCTTTCTTACGATCTCCCCTTCGTACCTGATTCCCTTTCCCTTATACGGCTCCGGAGGCCGGAAGGACCTGATTTTTGCCGCTATCAAGCCGACCAGCTCCTTGTCCACACCCGAGATTTTTATCCGGTTGGGTCCATCCAGCTCGATTTTCAATCCGGGGGGTGGAACCAACATTATGGGATGAGAATAACCCAGGGAGAGATTAAGTTTTTTCCCTAAAAGCTCCGCCTTGTAACCGATCCCCTGTATCTCCAAACCTTTCCGGTACTCCGCGATCACCCCGGTCACCATATTGGCTATTATAGTTCTGGTCACCCCGTGCAGGGATTTGTGAAATTTGCTTTCGGATGGTCGCTTCACCCAAAGCATGTCTTTATCCAACTCCAGGCTTAGGGATGGATGGATGGCCCTTTTCAACTCCCCCTTGGGTCCGTTGACTGAAACTAAGTTGTCCTTTATCTCCACCTTAACCCCGTTGGGTATGGGGATCGGTTTTTTTCCGGTTCTGCTCATTTCTGTTCTCTTGGTTGCTTTTAAATGTTTACCTTGTTATAAAACTACCATACTTTGAAAAGCACCTCTCCTCCCACCTGGGCTTCCCGGGCCTGCTGATGGGTCATGATTCCCCGGGAGGTGGAGAGAACGGTGATGGTCGCCTCTCTTCTCATCTGCTCCAGTTCGTCCTTATCCGCATAGATCCTCAAGCTGGGTTTGCTCACCCGGCGAAGCCCGGAAATGTAGCTATTGTTCTGGTAATCGTACTTTAAATATATCCGCAGAAGATTCTGTTTATTATCCTCCACTTCCACGAAATTGCCGATGAAATTGTTCTCCAGAAGCAGCTGGGCGATTTTTTTCTTCATCCGGGAAGATGGGATATCCACCTGTTTTTGTTTCGCCTTGCAGGCATTCCTGATTCTGGTCAACATATCCGCTAAAGGATCCGTGATCTTCATGAATAAATCCTTCCTTGTTTTTCTTTATTCTTTGCTTTTTCCATCCCTTCCGGGCTGGTGACATATCCATCGATGGTCAAACGTCCGGAACAAACCGAAGGGATCAGAATCGAAAGCAAACTACCAGCTGGCCTTCATCACGCCGGGTATCTCTCCGCTAAGGGCCAATTCCCTGAAGCAGATCCGGCATACTCCAAAATCCCGCATGAATCCGCGGGGTCTTCCACAGCGATGACAGCGGTTATGCTTTCTCACCTTGAATTTCGGTTTTTTCTTGGCTTTTTCAAAAAAACACTTTCTGGCCAAACTATCTCCTCTGCACTAAACTTAAATCCTATTGAATCGCTGGAATCCCCCATGTCGGGGATATCCGGCTTCCTCACCACTATAGTTTTCTAAAAGGCATTCCCAGATTCTTCAAAAGCTCAAATCCCTCCTCGTCGGTTTTGGCGGTGGTGGTGATGGTGATGTTCATCCCGCGGATCTTGTCCACCTTATCGTAGTCTATCTCCGGAAAGATGATCTGTTCGGTCATTCCCAGGTTATAATTCCCCCGCCCGTCAAAGGAATGGGGAGAGGTTCCCCGGAAATCGCGGATACGCGGCATGGTCACGTTCACCAGCCGGTCGAAAAACTCGTACATCCTGCTCTTTCGCAAGGTGACCGTAATGCCGATCGGCACCCCCGCTTTGAGCTTGAAATTGGAGATGGATTTCTTGGCTCGACGGATGACCGGCTTCTGCCCGGTGATGGCGGTAATATCCGTAGTTACCGCATCCAGAGCTTTCGCGTTCTGGATGGCTTCCCCCACCCCCACGTTCACCACGATCTTCTCCAAACGGGGTACCTGCATCACGTTTTTATAGCTGAACCTCTTCATCAAAACCGGCACGGTCTCCTGCTGGTATTTCTCCTTAATGCGCGGCACGTTTATCTTTTGTTCTTTCATCTTGTCCTCTGAAAAATCATCGACTTAAAAGAACCATCCCTAATTTAGCGTCCATCCCCTTGGCTTTTTTTAACTCGGCCCGTCTCAAACTCGTCCCCTTAGATTATCTCTCCGCATTGCCGGCAGATCCTAACCCGAGTGGCTTTTCCTTCCCCCTCGCTGGTTATGTTCCGGTACGTGATTTTGGTGGTATTGGAACACTTGGGACAGGAGAGCATAAGATTGGAGACGTTTATCGTCCCCTCCTTCTCGATTATGCCGCCTTTCTGGGATTTCTGGGATTTACGGGTATGCCTCTTGATGAAGTTTACCCCCTCCACCACCACCCGATTCTTCTTGGGAAAAACTTTCAATACTTTACCGGTCTTCCCCTTATCATCCCCCGTCAGGACTATAACCGTATCGCCTTTTTTGATCTTCATATTTAACCGTTTTTATTGAACTTCAATTCAATTGAACCATTGATCTCTTGAACCCTTGAACCCTCGACTCCCCGAACCCTTTTTAAATCACCTCCGGCGCCAAGGATATGATCTTCATAAACTCCTTTTCCCTTAATTCCCGGGCCACCGGACCGAATATCCTGGTCCCCTTCGGCTCATTGATCTCGTTTATGATCACCGCGGCATTATCGGAGAATCTTATGTACGATCCATCCTTGCGTCTGGTTTCCCGGGTGGTCCTTACCACCACGGCCCGGCAGATGTCCGATTTCTTCACCGCTCCTCCGGGGATGGCGTCCTTCACCGTTATCACGATGATGTCGCCGACCCGGGCATACCTCTTTCTGGTGCCTCCCAAAACTCGGAAACACATGGCCTTTTTTGCTCCGGAATTGTCCGCTACCACTAAAACCGAATACTCTCTGATCATTTTCTCATCATCCCTTTAGATCCCATATCGTTTACGATGAACCGAAAATCCGGATGGGGAGTGCGGAAATACGCTTATAGATCCGATTCACTCCGCTTTCTTCACAACCTCCAGAAGCCTCCATCTTTTCAATCTGGAAAGAGGTCGGGTCTCCATCACTTTCACCTTGTCGCCTATCTGGCACTCGTTCTTTTCGTCGTGCGCATAGAGTTTGGAGGTCCTTCGGATGATCTTCTCATACCGGGGGTGTCGGAAATGCCTTTCCACCGCCACGATAATGGTTTTCTGCATCCGGTTGGATACGACCCACCCCTCTCTTACCTTTCTTTTGTTCCTTTCCACTATGGCTACTCCTGTTTCTCAATGGGGGAAGCTGTTTTCTGGTCCGTCTTGGCCAGCGGTCTGATCTTCAGCTCATCCTCTTTCAATATGGTGTTTATCCTGGCGATTTCCCTCCGCAGCACTCTCATTTTCAAAGGATTATCCAGCTCCTTGCTGGCTTTCTGCATTCTTAGGTTGAACATCTCCTGTTCGATCTCGGAACGTCTCTGTAGAAGTTCGTCTTTGGTCATCTCTCGCATCTGTTCTTTTTTCATATAACCATCAGGTTTAAAATTAAATCCGGGTTCGAACTACGAATTTCGTTTTGATAGGGAGCTTGGCGGCTGCCAGGCTTAAGGCTTCCCGGGCCAACTGCGGGGTTACCCCCTCCAGCTCGAACAAAACCCGCCCCGGCTTGATCACCGCCACCCAGTGATCCGGTGCACCTTTTCCTTTTCCCATTCGGGTTTCGGCCGGTTTAACCGTGACCGGCTTATCCGGAAATATGCGGATCCACACCTTGCCACCCCGCTTTATGTGCCGGGTTAAAGCTACCCTCGCCGCCTCGATCTGCTTGTTGGTCAGCCACGCCGGCTCCATCGCCTTAATCCCGAATTCGCCGAAACTTATCTTCGAACCCCGATACGCTTTTCCTCTTCTTCGTCCCCGCTGTTGTTTTCGATATTTAACTCTTTTAGGCATTAACATAAAAACACTCCCTTTACCTCCGCTGGTAAACCCAAATCCGGACGATCGGTTCTATTCAGATGACTACCCTTCTCTTCTCTCCCGGCGGTGCCGTCTTTTCCTGTCTCCTCTTCTCTTCCGGTCGTCTGCTGGTCTGGCTTCTCTCGGAACGTCTTTCCCCTTGGCTTCCTCCCGGGGCATGGCTTCCACTTCAGTTCCTAAAACCTCTCCTTTAAAGATCCATACTTTGACCCCGATGCAGCCATAGGTGGTGTGTGCAGTGGAGGTGGCATAATCGATATCTGCCCGAAGGGTATGCAGCGGGACTCTTCCTTCCATGTATTTCTCGGTACGGGCGATCTCAGCTCCGGCCAGTCTCCCTCCACACACGATCTTCACCCCTTCGGCTCCCAATTTCATGGCGGAAGCAATGGCTTTCTTCATTGCCCGGCGGAAGGAAACCCGTCCTTCCAATTGTTTAGCAATGCTTTCTGCGACCAGCTTGGCGGACAGTTCGGGCTTTTTCACCTCGATTATGTTGATGGCCACTTCCTTCTTGGTGAGGAGCTGAAGCTCCTCTTTCAGTTTATCTACCTCTGTCCCTTTTCGCCCGATCACTATTCCCGGCCTGGCCGTATGGATGTCCAAGGTCACTTTCCGCGGAGCCCGGATGATGTCCACCGCCGCTACTCCCGCATGCTCCAATCTCCTTTGGGTGTATTTTCTGATCATCAGATCCTCCTTCAGGAGATCTGCAAATCTCCGGTCGGAGAACCATTTCGAGCTCCATCCTCTTATGATCCCCAATCTAAGTCCTATGGGATTGGTCTTCTGTCCCAACTACACCTCCTTAATTCTCGTTATTTCGTTTTTCGGTAACGCTGCTCGTATCGAAGTTCGATCTTCGGTAATTAAAGCTGTTTTTTTAAAGTCTCAAACTTCAATGACGAAATTCGATACCAGCCTCGTCACCCATAAACGAGCTTCTAATTTTCAGCACTCTTAGCTTTTGGGTTTCTCCTCTTTACCGTCAGTCACCACGATGGTGATGTGGTTGGTTCGTTTCCTGATCCGGAAAGCTCTCCCCATCCCCATCGGTCTTATCCTTTTCATGATGGGACCGCCGTCCACCAGTATCTTCTTGATTTTCAGATCCTCTGCTTTCAGCTTGGCGGTCCCCTCCAATGCCAGGGCATTGGCGGCAGCCGATTTCAAAACCCTCTCCAAAACCGGAGAGGCCGCTTTGGGAGTGAAAGCCAGGACATTTAAAGCCTCATCCACGTTTTTACCTCGGATAAGATCTGCTACCCTTCTCACCTTACGAGCAGACATTCTAATAAATTTTGCTTTAGCTATAGCTTCCATAAATTGTTACCCAAAATCAATAATCTTTTGTCTTCCTTTATATATGTTCTATTTCAGGGCTGTGGTTCTTTCGGTTATCCTTCCGGAATGAGATCGGAAAATCCGGGTGGGGGCAAACTCTCCCAGCTTATGTCCCACCATGTTTTCCGACACGTATACCGGGATGAACTTATTCCCGTTATGAATGGCGATGGTGTGTCCCACAAACTCCGGAGTGATGGTGGAGCGGCGGGACCAGGTTTTGATCACCCGCTTCTCTCTGGATTCGTTTAAAGCCAACACTTTTTTCAAAAGATGCTCGTCCACAAAGGGACCCTTCTTTAAAGACCTGGTCATCTTCTATTCTACCTCCAGAGAAAACTTATTCGTCATGTTATCTATCCCTCTTTTTACTTTTAAAATAACTTTAACTTTCAATCATCCAGCTTTCACCATAAACCTTGCACCTTAAATTTGATCCTACTTACTCCTTCTTTTTATTATCAACTTGTCCGAAATTTTCCTCTTTCTGGTTTTAAGTCCCTTGGTGATCTTACCCCAGGGAGTGCAGGGATGCCTGCCTCCAGACGACTTCCCCTCTCCCCCTCCCATCGGATGGTCCACCGGGTTTTTCGCCACCCCTCGTACCCGGGACCTTCTTCCCAGCCATCTGGTTCTGCCGGCTTTGCCATAGGAGATGTTTTCGTGATCTAGATTACCCATCTGACCGATGGTGGCAAAATTCTCCAGCCTTACAAGCCGGACCTCTCCGGAGGGGAGTCGCACATGTCCGAAGTTTCCTTCCTTGGCCACCAGCTGTGCGTAAGTACCCGCTCCCCGGGCTATCTGAGCCCCTTTACCCCGCTTCAATTCCACGTTATGGATCATGGTTCCCAAGGGGATCTTACCCAAGGGCATGGCATTCCCCGGTCGGATCTCCACCTCCTCACCTGCCATCAACGTATCTCCCACCTTCACCTCCCACGGAGCCAGGATGTATCTTTTCTCCCCATCCGTGTAATGCAGGAGAGCCACCCGGGCTGTGCGGTTGGGATCGTACTCGATGGTCGCCACCTTGGCCGGGATATTGAGCTTGTTTCTTTTGAAATCTATTGTCCTCAAGAACCGCTTGCTTCCTCCCCCCCGGTAGCGGCAGGTTACCCGCCCCTGATTGTTCCTCCCTCCGGTTTTTTTCAGTGGAACTAAAAGTGATTTCTCCGGGGTGGGACGGGTTATCTCCTCAAAGGTGGAGATCGTCCTGAATCTCGAAGAGGGTGTTACCGGTTTTAATGTCTTAATGGGCATCTCGTTACCTCAAATTGCCTTTACTTGATCGGGCTCGGATTGAATTACATCTATACGTTCTCAAATAGCTCGATGGTTTCGCCTTTTTTTAGCTTGACTATGGCTTTCTTCCAGTCCGGACGTCTCCCCTCGGCCCGCCCCAATCTCTTGGGTTTGCCATACATGGTTAAGGTGGTTACCCCTACCACTTTGACCTTAAACAGCTCCTCCACCGCCCTTTTTATCTCCAGCTTGTTGGCGGATTTGTCCACCCGGAAGATATATTTGTTATGATCCGTACGGAGATTGGTACCTTTCTCCGATACTAAGGACGTCTTGATGATCGTTCGGGGATTCTTCATCTAAGCGAACACCTCCGTCAAGCTCTCCAAAGCTTTTTGGGTTAAAACCAGATAATCGCAATTCAAAAGATCGTACGGGTTTACCAGACATGCTCTTTTGACCACCAAATCCTTGATGTTTCTGCAGGATTTATATAGGTTCTCATACTTCCCTTCGGAAAGGAAAAGTATTTTCGTTCCGCCTATCTTCATCTTGTTAAACAATTCCACCACGGTCTTAGTTTTGGGTTTTTCCAGGTTAAATTCTTTAACGATCTTCACCCGATTATCCGCAGCCAGATCCGAGAAAGATGACAGGAGTGCAGTCCGCTTCATCTTTTTGGGGAGATCGGAATAATAATCCCGCATCTGGGGTGGAAAAGCTCTCCCCCCGCCCACCCAGATGGGTGAAGTGTTGGATCCGGCTCGAGCCCGCCCGGTTCCCTTTTGTCGCCAGGGTTTCGCGCCTCCTCCGCTCACCTCCGCCCGGGTTTTTCTTCTTACCGTCCCCTGCCTTTGGTTGGCTAAATAAACCTTCACATACTGATGCATCGCAGAGAGATTCGGCTTCTGGCAGAAAATTTCCTCTTTCAATACTAACGTATCTACTTTGTTTCCTTCTTTGTCAAATACTGCTGCGCTGTGCATAACCATCCTTAAATCTTAAGATATTTTTCTGATGATCAAATATGAATTCTTCTTTCCCGGGACTGCTCCCCTAAGCAATAGCAGATTCTTCTCCAAGTCCACTCCCACCACCACCAGATTTTTGATGGTCACCTTATCTCCACCCATCCTCCCTCCCATCCTTTGACCTTTGAAAGTTCGGGAAGGATAGGAACTGGATCCTACAGAACCAGGAGCACGCATTCTATCGGATTGTCCATGAGATTTTGGACCACCCCGGAAATGATATCTTCTCACCACCCCTTGAAAACCCAGACCCTTGGATATTCCGGTCACTTTAACCTTTTCGCCGATGGTAAACAGATCGATTTTCACCTCCTGCCCCACGGTTAAACCTTCAACCGAAGTCACCCTGATCTCTTTCAGAACCCTTCGGGGTTCCAGTTTAGCTTTGGCAAAATGACCTAAAAGCGGTTGGGTAAAAAGGTTCTTTCTTTTTTGCCCGAAACCGAGCTGAACTGAAGCATAGCCGTCTTTTTCATTAGTCTTCAGTTGCACCACCGGACAGGGTCCCGCTTCAATCACCGTTACCGGGATGGATTGACCTTCTTCATTGAAGATCCTGCTCATACCTATCTTTTTCCCGACTATTCCTTCCATCTCAATGCTCCAGTACAATAGGCTTACCGATTATCAGACCTTGATCTCCACATCCACACCCGCGGGTAAATCCAGCTTCATCAAAGCATCAACCGTCTGGGGGGTGGAATCATAAATATCTATTAGCCGTTTATGTACCCGGGTTTCGAACTGTTCCCTGGATTTTTTGTCCACATGCGGAGACCTTAAAACAGTATAAAGTCTCCTCTGGGTAGGAAGTGGCACCGGTCCGGCGACCTTGGCTCCGGTCCTAATCACGGTCCTAACGATCTCCCTGGACGATTTGTCCAGCGACCTGTAATCGTATGCTTTAAGCCAGATTCTGATCTTTTGTCCCTTCATTCCTGATCCTTTTGCTTATATGCCGAACATCGGCATAAAACTTTTTATACGCTTTAAACTTCAAATATCTTAGTATTTATTTTTCAGTATGCTACTTTCCTATATGATTCTTTGTTTTTATCTGCTTCCTCCGTTGACCATGGACTATGGACCGTGGACTATTCAATCACCCCGGTCACCACCCCCGCTCCCACCGTCCGTCCTCCCTCCCGGATGGCAAACCGCAGCTCCTTCTCCATCGCTATCGGCGTGATCAGATCCACCTCCATGTTCACGTTGTCTCCCGGTATCACCATCTCCACCCCCTCCGGCATCTGGATCACCCCCGTCACGTCCGTCGTCCGAAAATAAAACTGCGGCCGGTAACCAGGAAAAAACGGCGTGTGCCTCCCCCCCTCCTCCTTCGTCAAAACGTACACCTCCGCCTTAAACTTGGTGTGCGGTGTGATGCTCCCCGGCGCCGCTATCACCATCCCCCGCTCCAGCTCCTCCTTCTCTATACCCCGCAACAATAACCCCACGTTGTCCCCAGCCTGCGCATAATCCAACAGCTTCCGAAACATCTCCACCCCGGTCACCACCGTCTTCCGCGTCTCCTTTATACCAACCCGCTCCACCTCATCCCCCACCTTCACCTTCCCCCGATCAACTCTCCCCGTCCCCACCGTACCCCGTCCCGTGATGCTAAACACATCCTCCACCGGCATCAAAAACGGCTTGTCCACGTCCCGCTTCGGCTCCGGGATGTATTCGTCCATCGCCTTCAATAAATCCATAATACACTGAAACGACGGATCGTCCTTCACATCGCTCTTTGCCCCCTGCGTCATCGCCTGCAAAGCACTCCCCCGGATCACCGGAACCTCATCCCCGGGAAACTGGTACTTCTTCAAAAGCTCCCTCACCTCCAGCTCCACCAAATCCAACAGCTCCGGATCATCCACCATGTCCACCTTGTTCAAAAATACGATGATATACGGCACCCCCACCTGCCGGGCCAGCAATATGTGCTCCCGCGTCTGCGGCATCGGACCGTCCGCCGCAGATACCACCAACACCGCCCCGTCCATCTGCGCCGCCCCCGTGATCATGTTCTTGATGTAGTCCGCATGTCCCGGACAGTCCACGTGCGCATAATGCCGCTTCTCCGTCTCGTACTCCGCATGGTGCACGTTGATCGTCAACCCCCTAATCTTCTCCTCCGGCGCATTGTCGATCTCCTCGTAGCTCCGGCTCTGCGCCAACCCCTTCCGGTTCAACACAAACGTTATCGCCGCCACCAAAGTCGTCTTCCCGTGATCCACGTGCCCGATCGTCCCTACGTTCACGTGCGGCTTCGTCCGGATAAATTTCTGCTTGGCCATCTAAATCTACCTCCGATTTTTTCCCTGTTTCAACATTCCGACTTCATATAAGTAAAACGGTCGACCATCTTCTGGCTTAAAATCCCCGCAGTTTGGCGAGCAAACCCTCAAACAAATTCTGGGGGACCGGCGCGTAATGATCAAACTCCATGGTGAAAATGGCTCGCCCCTGGCTCAAAGACCGCATCCGGGTGGCATAACCGAACATCTCCGAAAGAGGGACCATCACCATGATCGACTGGGCTTCTCCCTTGAGATGAATTCCCAGGATATTCCCCCTTCGGGAATTCAAATCGTTAATCACATCGCCCATATATTCCTCCGCGACGGTAACCTCCACCTTCATCATCGGTTCTAAAAGCACGGGATTCCCTTTGGCTACCGCTTCCTGAAAAGCCAGGGAGCCTGCGATCTTGAAAGCCAACTCGGTCGAATCCACGTCATGATATTTGGCGTCCAGAAGAATAGCCTTTATGTCCACCATCGGGTATCCCGCCAAAACCCCGTTTTGCATAGCCTCCGCTATCCCCTCTTTGACGGGGGGGATAAACTGTCTGGGCAGAATCGTTCCGGACTTAAGTCCGTTCTCGAATACAAACCCCCCTCCCTTGGGGAGAGGCTCCAACTTTATCTTCACCCATCCATATTGGCCCTTGCCACCGGATTGACGGATGAATTTGCCCTCCGCCTCGACCGGAACGGAGATGGTCTCTTTATAAGCTACTTGCGGTTTTCCCACGTTGGCTTTGACCCCGAATTCCCGGGTCATTCTCTCCACCAAAACCTCCAGATGCAGCTCTCCCATTCCGGAGATCAAAGTCTGTCCGGTTTCCTCGTTGATCCTGACGCTGAAAGTGGGATCCTCCTCCGCCAACCGGGACAATGCCTGGATCAGCTGATCTTGATCTGCTTTGGTCTTGGGTTCAATGGCAATGGATATCACCGGTTCCGGGAAACTCATCTTTTCCAAAAGGAGGGGATGCTTCTGGTCGCACAGGGTATGGCCGGTCGTGGTTTTCCGCAGTCCCACCGCTGCAGCGATATCTCCGGTGAAGATCTCGTCCCGGTCCAGCCGGTTATTGCCATGCATCTCTAGTATTCTGCTAATTCTCTCCCTCACCTTAGTGTTGGCATTGAGCACGGTGGTTCCCACTTTCAACTTACCGGAATAAACTCTGAAATAAGTCAGCTTCCCCACATAAGGATCTACCGCAATCTTAAAAGCCAAGGCGCAGAAAGGTTCATCGTCTGATGGTTTTCTGGTTTCCTCTTTCTCCTTCTCCGGGTTGATTCCCTTAATCGGAGGAAGGTCCAGAGGGGAGGGGAGAAAATCTACCACCGCATCCAAAAGCTTCTGAATTCCCGTGTTGCGGGCAGCTGATCCACACAGGACAGGAAAAATCTTCACCCCTAATGTGGCAATTCTCAATGCCTTCTTTATGTCACTTACATCGACAGGTTCATCACCCAAAATCTTTACCAAAAGCATGTCATCGTAAAGGGTTAAAGCCTCGATCAACTCCTCCCGTGCCTGACCGGCTCTCGGTTGTAGGTCGTCGGGGATGGGGAGGTCTTCAAACGTAGCGCCCAAGCTCTCCTCATGATATGTCCGGTACTGCATGCTGACTAAGTCGATGATGCCGGTGAATTTCTCTCCCCGGTGTACCGGGAGCTGTATGGGGATGGCAAAGGCTCCCAGATTTTCCCGCAGCATCGCCACCGCATTATCAAAATTGCAACCGATTCGATCCATTTTGTTCACGAATACTATCCGGGGTACATTGTATCTGTCAGCCTGTCTCCATACCGTTTCCGATTGAGGTTCCACCCCCCCTACTCCGCAGAGTACCGCGATGGCTCCGTCCAAAACCCGCAGCGATCTTTCCACCTCCATGGTGAAATCCACGTGCCCGGGGGTGTCGATGATGTTGATCTGATGATCCTCCCAGAAGCAGGTGGTGGCAGCGGAGGTGATGGTGATACCCCTCTCCTTCTCCTGCTCCATCCAATCCATGGTGGCGGCACCGTCATCCACCTCCCCGATCCGATGGGTTTTTCCGGTATAATACAGGATGCGCTCGGTGGTGGTGGTCTTGCCGGCATCGATATGTGCCATGATTCCGATATTTCTCAGCTTCTGTAAAGCAATGCTTCTGGGCATAAAAATCGTTCTGCGGTAATCTGTTTTACTTTCTTTGATATTTAGGTTTAACACTTTTACCGTTTGATTCCTGTCTTTATACTTTTTAATTTATCATACAAAAACCACCGCTTTCCTTGAAATCAATGCTAAAAACCTGTCAAGCGGTGATCCAGTTTTCGGGACACCATTTAACTTTTGCTCACCATCTGAAATGAGCAAAAGCTTTGTTGGCTTCGGCCATCTTGTGGGTATCCTCTCTTTTCTTGATGGAGGATCCTTCATTCTTGGAGGCGGCCAAAAGCTCTGCGGCCAATTTTTCCGCCATGGAATGCTCGCTTTTTTCCTTGGAATAACCGATGATCCACTTCAAGGCCAAGGCGATGCTCCGGTCCGGAGCCACCTCCACCGGCACCTGGTAGGTTGCGCCTCCCACCCGGCGTGGTTTCACCTCTAGGATGGGGCGCACGTTATCCACCGCTTTCTTGACCACGTTCATGCCCGGCTGGTCCGATTTCTTGGCGAGGATCTCTACCGCATCGTAAAATATACTCTCGGCCCGGCTCTTCTTCCCTCTTTGCAGAAGGTAGCTGATGAACTGACCCGCCAGCAGGTCCTTAAACTTGTAATCCGCAATTCTCTCTCTCTTTACTGCTGCCTTTCTTCTGGGCATATCCTCTTCCTTAAGATTTCTGTACTTGAAATTCCAAACTGTCGTAATCGAAACTTCTATCAAGAAAGCCTAAAGTAAAAACACTTAGGCGGCTGCTGTCTTCTTCGGTCTTTTCGCTCCGTATTTCGATCTCCCCTGCTTCCGGTCCGTCACCCCGCTGGTGTCCAAAGTTCCTCTGATCACGTGGTACCTCACCCCGGGAAGATCCTTGACCCTTCCGCCCCGGATCAATACTATGGAATGCTCCTGGAGATTATGACCTTCCCCGGGAATGTAAGCGGTCACCTCGATCCCGTTGGTTAATCTGACTCGGGCCACCTTCCTCAAAGCGGAATTGGGTTTCTTGGGGGTGCTGGTGTAAACCCGGGTGCAGACTCCTCTTTTCTGGGGATTCCCCTTAAGCGCCGGGGTGGAAGGTTTGGATTTGATGATCTTCCTTCCGTTTTTGATCAACTGGTTTATGGTCGGCAAAAAATCTTCTCCTTTAGTTGTTAGTTGCCATACGCGGCTTGGCTTAACTTACCAAACCGGAGCCTAATGCCCCTTGGCTTTCTTAATTTAGCAAAGCCAAGTAAATTTCCAAAATATTATTTTTTTTAAAATTGTCAAGCATTTTCTTTGGTAAAATCAAATTACTTATGTAGATCTTCTTTGCTCACTACGACATCTCCTCTAAGATCTCCACCTCCTCCTTCGGTTTCTCCTTCTCCTTTATCTTGATGCTCCGGTATTTGTCCAAGCCGGTTCCCGCTGGAATCAGATGACCTATGATCACGTTTTCCTTTAGACCCAAAAGATAATCCGTTTTCCCGTTGATCGCTGCCTCCGTCAACACCCGGGTGGTCTCCTGGAATGAAGCTGCGGAGATGAAGCTCTCGGTGGAGAGTGAAGCTTTGGTAATTCCCAAAAGCAGGGGTTGAAACGTGGCCGCTTCCCCTCCTTCCGCGATAACCTTTTCGTTTTCCTCCATGAACTTGTGTTTGTCCACCGGCTCCCCTTCCAAGAAGTTGGTATCTCCGATCACCTCCACCTTCACCTTTTGCAGCATCTGCCTTACTATCACCTCAATATGTTTATCATTGATCTTCACCCCCTGCAGCCGGTAAACCTCCTGGATCTCGTTCTCCAGATATTCCTGCACCGCGTTGACTCCTTTTATCCGCAGGATGTCGTGAGGATCGATGGGACCTTCGCACAATCTTTCACCCGCCCTCACCCGGTCTCCGTCGTGCACCCTTAGATGCTTACCGTGCGGTATCAGATATTCCATGACCTCCCCCCCCCCTTTCACCAGAATCTGGGTGGAACCTCTGACGATCTTGCCGAACTCCACCACCCCGTCGACCTCCGATACCACTGCGGGATCTTTGGGTTTTCTGGCTTCAAATAACTCTGCTACCCGGGGGAGTCCGCCGGTGATGTCCCGGGTTTTGGAAATGTCCCGGGGAATCTTGACCAGCACGTCTCCAGATTCGATGACCTCCTCATCGTGCACCTGCAGGTGAGCGCCGGTGGGAATGTAGTAATTAGCCAGCTTCTTTCCTTTGGAATTCTTAACCACGATATGCGGCCGCAGCTGCTTATCCTTTTGCTCTATTATCACCCTCTGCCTTAAACCGGTGGTCTCATCCAATTCCTCCCGGAAGCTCTCGTTTTCGGTTATGTCCACGAACTCTGTCTGACCCGGGTATTCGGAAAGGATGGTGTGGGTATACGGATCCCATTCGAAGAGGGCATCCTCCCTTTCTACCTTTTGATTATTCTTGGCCCGCAGTATGGCTGAATAGGGAACATGATATTTAGCCCGGACTCTCCCCAATTCATCCGAAAGGATCAGCTCCCCCTCCCTTCCCAAAACCACCACGTCTTCGTTCTTCTTGGTGACGATCTTTATGTTCTTATAGACGATCTTCCCCTCGCTTTTGGCGATCACCCGCGACTGCTGAGCGATTCGCGCGGCAGTGCCACCGATATGGAAAGTTCTCAAGGTAAGCTGGGTGCCGGGTTCTCCTATGCTCTGGGCGGCAATCACTCCCACCGCCTCTCCCAGATCCACCACCCGCCCGGTGGCTAAATTGCGTCCGTAGCATTTACCGCAGACCCCTCTTCTGGATTCGCAGGTCAAAATGGAGCGAATTCGTACGGATTCTATGCCGCTCTCATCGATAAGCCCAGCCGCGTCTTCATCTATATCCTGTCCCGCTTTTGCCAATAACTCACCGGTGATAGGATCATATATATCCTCCAAAACCACCCGTCCCAAAATTCTGTCTTTTAAGGACTCTATCACCTCTTCTCCCTCCTTTAGAGCGGAAACGCTCAATCCCAGAATGGTGCCGCAGTCTTCTTCGGTGATGATCACATCCTGGGCTACGTCCACCAGCCTTCTGGTCAGGTAGCCGGCGTCAGCCGTTTTTAACGCGGTATCGGCCAATCCCTTTCTGGCGCCATGGGTGGAGATGAAATATTCCATCACGTCCAAACCCTCTCTGAAATTGGCGATGATGGGGGATTCGATGATCTCTCCGATCTGCCCGGTGATCCGCTTCTGGGGCTTGGCCATCAGACCCCGCATCCCCGCCAGCTGACGGATCTGTTCCTGGCTTCCCCTGGCGCCCGAATCCGCCATCATGAAGATGGGATTGAATCCATTATGCTCCTTTTGCAGCTGTTCAAACATCACCTCTCCTACTTCGGAGGTGGTCCGGGTCCAGGTGTCGATCACCTTGTTGTATCTTTCCCCGTTGGTGATCAAGCCCTTCTCATATTCCTTCCAGATTCTTTCCACTTCTTTTTGTGCTTTTTCCACCAAAACCTGTTTCTCCGTGGGGATTACCATGTCATCAACTCCTACCGTTATTCCGGATAGGGTGGCATATTCAAAGCCGATCTTTTTCAAATCGTCCAGCAAAATCGAGGTACGGTAGGGTCCCAGTCTCTGAAAGGACCGCGCCACCAGGCTCTCCACCTTCCCCTTGGTAGCCAGCTCGTTGAAATAACCCAGCTCTGCCGGGATGATCTGATTAAATAACGCCCGTCCCACCACGGTGTCCACCAACTTGCCCTGGATGCGAACTTTGATCTTGGCATGTAATCCCACCTGTTTGGCATCATAAGCCGCCATGACCTCCTCCGGAGAAAAGAAGACTTTTCCCTCCCCCTTGTCCTTGGGTTTCTCTTTGGTGAGATAATAACAGCCCAGCACTATATCCTGACTGGGAGTAGCAATTGGCTTACCGCTGGAAGGGGATAAGAGATTGTTTATCGAAAGCATCAGAAGTTTTGCTTCCAGTTGGGCTTCAAAGGAGAGGGGGATGTGCACCGCCATCTGATCTCCGTCAAAATCTGCGTTGAACGCGGCACATACCAGGGGATGAAGCTTGATCGCCTTCCCTTCCACTAAAACCGGATAAAACGCTTGAAGTCCTAATCTATGTAAAGTGGGGGCCCGGTTGAGCAGAATGGGATGATCTCCGATGATCTCTTCCAAGATGTCCCATACCTCCGGACGTTCCCTCTCTACCAGCTTCTTGGCGGACTTCACCGTCTGGACGTAACCCTTTTCCTCCAGCTTCATGAGGATGAACGGTTTGAAAAGCTCCAAAGCCATGGTCTTGGGCAAACCACATTGATTGATCTTAAGCTCCGGTCCCACCACGATGACCGACCTGCCGGAATAATCCACTCTTTTTCCCAAAAGGTTCTGCCTGAATCTACCCTGTTTCCCTTTGAGAAGATCGGAGAGTGATTTCAAGGGGCGCTTGGAATCGCCTCGCACCGATTGAGATCTTCTCCCGTTGTCCAGAAGCGCGTCCACCGCCTCCTGCAGCATTCTCTTTTCGTTGCGTAAGATCACCTCCGGGGCTTTGATCTCCATCAGCTTCTTCAACCGGTTGTTGCGGTTGATCACCCGTCGGTAGAGATCGTTTAAATCCGAGGTGGCAAACCGACCCCCCTCCAGCGGGACCAAAGGTCTCAAATCCGGAGGTATGAGCGGAAGAACGGTCATGATCATCCACTCGGGTTTGTTTTGGGACTGGCGGAAAGCCTCGATCACCCGCAATCTCTTCAAAGTATCTTTCTTCCTCTGGGCCGAGGTCTCTATTTTCACCTGAGCCCTCAGCGATATGGAGAGCTCCTCCACATCGATCTGGCGAAGAAGCTCCAAGATCGCCTGCGCTCCCATCCGGGCGATGAATCGTTTCCCCTGCTCCTCCAATTCGGTATACACTTCCTCCGAGATCAGCTCGTTGTGTTTGAGATTGGTGTTGCCCGGGTCCAAAACTACGTAAGATTCGTAATACAATATCTTATCCAGCTCCCGGATGGAAAGATCCAAAAGATACCCGATTCGGGAGGGGATGGACTTGAAGAACCAGATATGGGATACCGGCACCGCCAGCTCGATGTGTCCCAATCTCTCCCGGCGCACCTTGGATTGGGTCACCTCCACCCCGCACCGGTCGCAGACTATCCCTTTGAATCTGACCCTTTTATATTTTCCGCAGGAACATTCCCAGTCCTTGACCGGTCCGAATATCCTTTCACAGAAAAGACCGTCTCTCTCCGGTTTGAAAGACCGGTAATTGATGGTTTCCGGTTTGGTGACCTCTCCGAAAGACCACGAGCGGATGGTTTCCGGAGATGCCAGCTGAATTTTTATGGCGAAGAAGTCCGTTGGCCGCTTGAACCCTCTTGGTTGAAATTCAACCATGCGCAACCTCCTTTCCCCGGGGGGAATTTTGAGGATGGACTCTGTATCTATATATATCTAAGCAATATTTCTCCATCAGATCTATATGGTTAAATCATTGCTCTTAATTTTCTGCTAACTCCACGTCCAGCCCTAAGCTTTGCAGCTCCTTGACCAGGACGTTGAAGGATTCGGGGATTCCCGGCTCGGGCGGATTGTCCCCTTTGACTATCGCTTCGTAAACCTTGGATCTTCCGGACACGTCGTCCGATTTCACCGTCAGCATCTCCTGCAGAGTATAGGCGGCTCCATAAGCCTCCAGTGCCCACACCTCCATCTCGCCGAACCTCTGTCCGCCGAACTGAGCCTTGCCTCCCAGGGGCTGCTGGGTTACCAGCGAATATGGTCCGATGGAACGGGCATGGATCTTGTCGTCCACCAGGTGAGAGAGTTTCATCATATAGATATATCCCACCGTGATCGGCTCCTCGAATGGCTCTCCGGTCATCCCGTCGTAGAGTACGGATTTCCCCGATTCCGGAAGCTTCATCTCTTTCAGGGCTTTTTTGACATCTTCCAAATCCGCCCCGTCGAAAACCGGGCAGGAGACGTAATACCCTCCCTTTTTTGCCGCCCAACCCAGGTGAGTCTCCAGAATCTGTCCCACGTTCATTCGGGAAGGGACGCCCAGAGGGTTCAAAATCATCTCCACCGGCGTGCCGTCCGGAAGATAGGGCATATCCCATTCCGGCACGATCTTGGAAACCACCCCTTTGTTACCGTGCCTTCCGGCGATTTTATCTCCCACGGAGAGTTTCCTTTTGGTGGCTACACTGACCTTTGCCAGTTGTACCACTCCCGGTGGGAGCTCTGCTCCCCGGATCACTTTCTCCGAGTCCACGTCGAACTGCGCCTTTCTCCTCTCCACCAACTCCTGATATTTAATCCAAAGCGTCTCCATCTTCCGGTTGGTTTTCGGATCGGTGGTGAAACCCTCGTCTGCCACCAGTTCATCCAAGTCCACTTTTTCGAACGAATCCTCCTTGAATTTCGATCCGCTACGGAAGACGATGGAGTTGTCCTTGCTGCTTCGGATGGTTTTGGAAACGTGACCATCCAAAATCTTGATCACCTTCTCGTCCCGCAGGTTTTTCAATATCTCCAATTGCTTGGTAAAAGCCCGTTTCAATCGGGCGATCTCGTTTTTCTCCGCCTTTTTGACCTCCTCTCCCCTCTCTTTGCGGGAGAAGATTTTGGTGTCTATCACCACCCCTTTCATTCCCGGCGGTGCCTTCAGGGAGGCGTCTTTGACATCCCCAGCTTTTTCCCCGAAGATGGCTCGCAGAAGCCTCTCCTCCGGGGATAGCTCGGTCTCCCCCTTGGGGGTGACCTTACCCACCAGCACGTCCCCCGCTTCTGCCTCCGCCCCCACCCGGACTATGCCGCGTTCGTCCAAGTTGGTCAAGGCTTCATCCGAGACGTTGGGAATCTCTCGGGTGATCTCCTCTGCTCCCCTTTTGGTCTCTCGTACCTGCAGCTCGAACTCCTCTATATGGATGGAGGTGAATCTGTCGTCCTCCGACAGATTTTCGGAGACGATGATGGCATCTTCGAAATTGTATCCCCTCCAGGGCATGAACGCCACCAGCACGTTCGCTCCCAAAGCCAATTCCCCAGCACTGGTAGAGGCGCCATCCGCAATGGTCTCCCTTTTCTTCACCTTGTCCCCCACCTCCACTAATGGCTTCTGGTTGATGCAGGTATCCTGGTTAGTCCTTTTGAATTTCAACAGATCGTATTCATCCACCTCGGAGATATCCACCTCGGAGCTGTGATCCGACGGACGGATGATGATCTTATCCGCAGTCACCGATTCCACCACCCCGTCTCTTCTCGCCACCACCGTGGCTCCGGAATCCAAGGCGGTTTTCTCCTCCATCCCGGTGCCGATCAAAGGCGGCTCGGTCAAAAGAAGAGGAACCGCCTGTCTTTGCATGTTGGAACCCATCAGCGCCCGGTTGGCGTCGTCGTGTTCTAAGAAAGGAATCAGGGCCGCAGCCACGCTCACCAGCTGTTTGGGGGAGACGTCGATGTAATCTATCTTCTCCGGAGGGACTACCAGAAAATCCCCCCGGTTCCGGGCTTTCACCATGCTGTTGACGAATCTTCCGTCCTTGTGTAACGGCTCGCTCGCCTGAGCCACCACGAAACGATCCTCCTTATCCGCAGTAAGGTATTCGATCTCGTCCAAAACTTTTCCTTTTTTCACCTTCCGGTAAGGGGTCTCCAAAAATCCATAGTCGTTGATCCGGGCAAAGGTAGAGAGTGAGGCGATCAGACCGATGTTGGGACCTTCGGGTGTCTCGATGGGGCACATCCTGCCGTAGTGGGTATGATGCACGTCCCTCACCTCAAATCCCGCCCTCTCCCGAGTCAGACCACCCGGTCCTAAAGCGGAAAGACGCCTCTTGTGCGTCAACTCGGAGAGGGGATTGGTTTGATCCATGAACTGGGACAATTGGGAGGATCCGAAGAAGGTCTCGATCACGGCGGATACGGTTCGGGCATTGACCAGGTCGTGGGGGGTCAAGGTGCCGGTGTCTTTGAGGCTCATCCGCTCGCGGATGGTGCGTGCCATTCGGGAAAGCCCGATGGAGAACTGGTTGCCCAGAAGCTCACCCACCGTGCGTGCCCGGCGATTTCCTAAATGGTCGATATCGTCCACATACCCTTCCCCTTTGGCTAAACCGACTAGATATTTGATGATGGAGACGAAATCCTGCTTGTCCAGGATGGTGACGGAGAGAGGGATATCCAGGTTCAGTCTCTGATTGATCATGTATCGACCCACCTCACCCAAATCGTAGCGCTTGGAGGTGAAGAAGATCTTTTCCAAAAGTGTCTGTGCCACCTCCTCACTGGGCGGCTCTCCGGGTCTCAACATGCTGTACATCTTCATCAATGCCTCATCCCGGGATTTGGTCTGATCCTTCTTGATGGTATTGATGATGATGTCCACGTCCTTTTGCGGATCGAAGACCAAAAGCTTCAGCCTGCCGATTTCCAGCTCCTTCAGCTTATCCAAAATGGCATCGGTGATGATGTCTAAGGTGGAGACGATCACCTCTCCGGAGCTTTTGTCCGCTTTGGTCTCAGCGCAGATTCGTCCCACCAGCTGGGCCTTTTTCTTTCCGGCCAGCTCCACCTTCTCGGTCTCATAAAAGAGGTTTACGATCTCCTCGTTGGTGGAATATCCCAATGCCCGCAGAAGGGTCGTTGCTGGAATCTTCCGGCGGCTGTCGATATTTACGTGCATCACGTCGTTGACGTCCAAGGTGAATTCCACCCAGGAACCTCGATAAGGGATGATACGAGCGGAGAACAGACGTTTTCCGCTGGGATGGATCTCCTCGTCGAAGAAAACTCCCGGGGAGCGATGCAGCTGGCTCACCACCACCCTCTCTGCACCGTTGATCAGGAAAGTCCCCTTTTCGGTAATCAGGGGAAGTTCCCCCAGAAAAACGTCCTGTTCTATGATGTCCTTAACGGTTTTGGTCTTACCCTGGCTCTCCCGCACCACCAATCTCAAGGTGGCTTTCAGGGGAGCGGCGAAGCTCATATTTCTCTCCAGACACTCGCGTACGATGTAGCGGGGGGTGCCCAGCATGTATTTGACGAATTCCAAGGAATAGTTCTCCCGCACGTCGCTGATGGGGAAGACCGTCTTGAATACCGCCTGTAATCCCTTATTCTCTCTCTTCTCCGGCTCCAAATCGGACTGCAGGAAATCCTCGTAGGATTTCAACTGAACGTCCAACAGATTGGGGATGTCTGCGTCCGATTTCAGCTTGGAAAAGGATCTTCTTGTGATTCTTTTTACCTTCTCCAATTTCACCACGCTCCTTTGGGTTAAAAAATCAACCGGTCCACAGCATAGGAAAGGACAGGTTGATCTTTTCACCGCAAGAGTTAAAATTGAATCTGCTTTTCACTCATATGAATTAAGGAACACTAATCTCCCGTAGCGGAGGGAGGAATTTCTTCCTGGCTATTGATGATAATTCATTTCCTCGCCAAAATCTCTTTCTGGTCTGATCGAATCGTAACGGTATTATTACTTAAAACCGACTTAAAACAGGATCTTCTCTTACAAATCGGAAAATGCAAATTTGCTTCCCGGTTTCATCGCCTGGTCATAATCTGGTTGTACTCTGTAGCTTGAGGTGGTATCACCGGTGAACCGCATTGTATCCACAAAAATCTTCGGGGGAAGGTATGGACTTGCATCCCGATAACTTATCCGAAGTCCCCAAACGGTTATTTGATCTCCACGGTGGCACCCACCTCGCTCAATTTGGCTTTGATCTTCTCCGCCTCATCCTTGGAGACACTCTCTTTCACCGGCTTGGGTGCGCCATCCACCAGGTCCTTGGCTTCCTTGAGACCTAATCCGGTCAGCTCTCTTACAACTTTGATCACCTGGATCTTCTTATCTCCGATTATGGAGAGGATGGCGGTGAATTCCGTCTGTTCCTCTGCTGGTTTGGCTGCCTCGGCTGCTCCGGTTGGAGCTGCAGCGGTAGCCGCTACCGGCACGGCAGCGGTGACGCCGAATTTCTCCTGAAGGCTCTTGCTGAGCTCGGCTAGCTCTAAAACGCTCATCTTTTCGATGATTCCGATTACCTGTTCCACATTGTTGGCGCTATCTGTCATTTCTTCCTCTTTGGATGCGGTTTCTGCTTTTTTGGTGGTAGTTTTCTTGGTTGGTTTGTCTGAACCAGTGGTCATGATCTTTTAACCTCCGTTAAAAAGTAATTATCCTTTTACTTGCTTACCTAACTCTGCTCAGCTGGCTGGGTGAATCCCGCAAAGAACGGGATTAGAAGCACCACCCCACCGGGGAACAGAAAAAACGAATTATAACTTCAAGCTCACTTTATCCAACCGGATTTATATGCACCGATACATTCATCCTTTACCTGCGGGGAGGATTCTTTAGGGTACAGAGTTTAAGCTGCTTGGGTCCGGGTCTCTTTGATGGCATCGATCACCCCGACTAAATTTCTCAGCATCCCCTGCAAAGTTCCCACGAAATCAGCCATGGGGGCATTCAAGCTGCCCACGATCTGGGTCAGCACCACTTCCTTGGAGGGGAGGGTGGCTAATCTCTTCAGCTGATTCTCCCCAAAAAGCTTCCCCTCCAGCCAGATGGTTTTGATTTTGGGCTTGTCGCCCTTCTGGAGGAATTCATGCAATACCTTCGCCGGAGAGATCGGGTCCTGGTAAGAGAAGACCAGACCGGTAGGACCTTTAAGGTAATCTACGATGGCCTCGTATCCGCTTTCCCGGGCGGCCATGCGGATCAAGGTGTTTTTAGTGATCCGGTACTCCGCTCCGCCTTTTTTTAAATCCCGGCGTAACCGGGAGAGGTCTTCCACGTTCAGTCCTCTGAAATCCGTAAGAATCAAGCTTCGGGTTAATGCCAGCTTCTCCTTTAAATCGTCTACCGTTTTTTCCTTTTCCGATTTCAACATAAGTTATTCCTTCGAATTCTCGGTAATGGTTACTTTCCTCGCTTTCTGACTGATAGAAACAAACAAAAAAGGATGCCTTCTATGGTCGATCACTAAGCAATCTAAGAAGGGTGTCATCATTTGAGCATGGTGGTGACTGTCGATACATCCAATTTTATCCCCGGTCCCATGCTCGAGGAGATGGAAGCATTCCTTAAATAGGTCCCCTTGGCAGCTGCCGGTTTGGCCCGGACGATCACGTCTAAAAAGCTTTTGGCGTTTTCCAGAAGCTGCTCCTCGGTGAATGACAGCTTACCGATCGGAACCCCGATATTCCCCCCCTTGTCCACCCGGTATTCGATCTTTCCGGTTTTGAGTTCCTTCACCGCCTTGGTTACGTCGAAAGTAACCGTTCCGGATTTGGGATTGGGCATCATCCCCTTGGTGCCTAAAATCTTTCCCAGCTTACCAACCTGTCCCATCACGTCCGGGGTGGCTACCACCGCATCCACGTCCAGCCAGCCGGAGGTGATCTTTTCGATATAATCCTCCAAACCCACATGATCGGCACCGGCTTCCTTGGCCTCTTTTTCCTTTTCCCCCTTGGTCAAGACCAAAACTTTGACTTTCCTGCCGGTCCCGTTGGGCAAAACGGTGGTTCCTCTTACCATCTGATCCGCCTGCTTGGGATCGACTCCCAACCGCACCGATATCTCCACCGTCTCGTCAAATTTGGCATAGCCGCATTCCTTCAGCTTCTTGACCGCCTCCTCCAGGGAATATGATCTTCTCTTTGCCAGCTTTTCCTTGGCCGCCTGGTATTTTTTCCCTCTTTTCATAATTCGAATCTATTCTCCTTGATTTTATCTATAGTTATTCCACAATGTTTATCCCCATGCTCCGGGCGGTCCCCTCCACCAGCCGCATGGCTGCCTCCATGTCGGAAGCATTCAAATCCTTCATCTTCAGCCCGGCAATCTCTTTAACCTGCGCTTTGGTCACTTCGCCGACTTTGACCCGGTTGGGCTCTCCCGATCCTTTTTCCACCTTCGCTGCTTTCTTCAAAAGCACCGCAGCAGGCGGGCTTTTGGTGATGAAGGAAAAGGATTTATCCCCATAGATGGTTATCACCACCGGGATTATCAAACCGGTCTGGCTCTGGGTCTTGGCATTGAACGATTTGCAGAATTCCATCATGTTTATGCCGTATTGCCCTAAAGCCGGACCCACCGGCGGAGCAGGGGTGGCATTCCCCGCCGGGATCTGAAGCTTCACGTTTGCTACGATCTTTTTAGCCACTTGGTATCTGTCTCCTTTTTATTTAGCCTAATGGCTCCCTCTGCTGACTTCCCTCTTTATGCTGGCATAAAAGGGGTCGGAGGTATATTTCGTATAACAGCATGTGTCCATCATCTTTTTATTAAAATACTTAGGTGTTTTGAACCTGAAGAAAATCGAGCTCCACCGGAGTAGGACGTCCGAATATGCTCACCATCACCTTCAGCTTTTTCTTCTCCTGATCCACCTCGCTTACGAAACCGGAAAAATCGGTAAAAGGTCCATCGATCACTTTAACCTGATCCCCGGGCTTGAACGGAACCTCCTCGTAATCCCTGGTATGGCCCCGCTCGATCTGCTTTAGTATCCTCTCGGCTTCCTCCTGTTTCAAAGGAACCGGTTTCCCCAAGGCGCCCACAAAACTGGTGATCCCCGGAGTGTTGGAAACCAAGTGTTGCGTCTCCTTGTTCAATGCCATCTCCACCAGAATGTAGCTGGGGAGGAATTTCCTCACTGTGGTGGATCTTTTTCCCTGCTTCATCTCCACCACCGTCTCCGTGGGAACCAGCACCCTTCCCATCATCTCCTCCATACCCTGGGTGGCTATGGCATTCTCCAAATATCTTTTTGCCTTCTGCTCATGACCGGAATAGGTATGAGCCACGTACCATTTTTTTTCCATCTATCTTCTTGTCAAACCTCTCCGGGAAAAACGAAAATCCTCTTTCCTTGATCCTATCCCAAAAGTATGGAAGCCAGATTGGAAAGGGCCACGTCCACCACGCCGGTGAACACCGCCAACACAATGGAAACCACGATCACTATGATGGTGGAATAGATCAATTCTTCCCTGGTGGTCCAGGTAACTTTGGTTAACTCGAACCGGACCTCTTTTATATACTGCTTTATTTTTTCCAGCATGAAAAAAACATCCTCATTCAGCGGGTCTGGAGGGACTCGAACCCCCACCATCCGGTTTTGGAGACCGGCGCTCTACCAATTAGAGCTACAGGCCCGTTTTAAGCTTTTATAAGTTGATCGGTTGAACCAACCTGAAATGTATGCAAAAACCTTCACTCTTTCATATATCCAAAAGAGTCATTTGCAACTTCGATGCTTTTCACCTCCCAAATCAATTCTGCAGCAGTTGAGTGAGTAATTTAGAATCGGAGTTTCCTGCTGGCATTTAATCCTGCACTGATACGAACCATTTTATCGTTAAGATTGAAGAAAATATTCTGCTTCTACCTGGTTTCCTTGTGCGCGGTGTGTTTATTACAGAAAGGACAGTATTTCTTCCAGTTTACCCTTTCCGAGTGCTTCCTTTTATTCTTGGTATTACTGTAATTCCTTTGCTTGCAGACCTCACAAGCTAAAGTGATGATCTCTCTGGGCATAAATCTCTAATCCTTAAGAAAAGACTACCATTAAATTTCTACTCCGAATTACCTTGCTTTAGTCCTTTGTTTTTATCTGTTTCCTCCGTTGACCATGGACTATGGACCGTGGACTATTCAATCACCCCGGTCACCACCCCCGCTCCCACCGTCCGTCCTCCCTCCCGGATGGCAAACCGCAGCTCCTTCTCCATCGCTATCGGCGTGATCAGATCCACCTCCATGTTCACGTTGTCTCCCGGTATCACCATCTCCACCCCCTCCGGCATCTGGATCACCCCCGTCACGTCCGTCGTCCGAAAATAAAACTGCGGCCGGTAACCAGGAAAAAACGGCGTGTGCCTCCCCCCCTCCTCCTTCGTCAAAACGTACACCTCCGCCTTAAACTTGGTGTGCGGTGTGATGCTCCCCGGCGCCGCTATCACCATCCCCCGCTCCAGCTCCTCCTTCTCTATACCCCGCAACAATAACCCCACGTTGTCCCCAGCCTGCGCATAATCCAACAGCTTCCGAAACATCTCCACCCCGGTCACCACCGTCTTCCGCGTCTCCTTTATACCAACCCGCTCCACCTCATCCCCCACCTTCACCTTCCCCCGATCAACTCTCCCCGTCCCCACCGTACCCCGTCCCGTGATGCTAAACACATCCTCCACCGGCATCAAAAACGGCTTGTCCACGTCCCGCTTCGGCTCCGGGATGTATTCGTCCATCGCCTTCAATAAATCCATAATACACTGAAACGACGGATCGTCCTTCACATCGCTCTTTGCCCCCTGCGTCATCGCCTGCAAAGCACTCCCCCGGATCACCGGAACCTCATCCCCGGGAAACTGGTACTTCTTCAAAAGCTCCCTCACCTCCAGCTCCACCAAATCCAACAGCTCCGGATCATCCACCATGTCCACCTTGTTCAAAAATACGATGATATACGGCACCCCCACCTGCCGGGCCAGCAATATGTGCTCCCGCGTCTGCGGCATCGGACCGTCCGCCGCAGATACCACCAACACCGCCCCGTCCATCTGCGCCGCCCCCGTGATCATGTTCTTGATGTAGTCCGCATGTCCCGGACAGTCCACGTGCGCATAATGCCGCTTCTCCGTCTCGTACTCCGCATGGTGCACGTTGATCGTCAACCCCCTAATCTTCTCCTCCGGCGCATTGTCGATCTCCTCGTAGCTCCGGCTCTGCGCCAACCCCTTCCGGTTCAACACAAACGTTATCGCCGCCACCAAAGTCGTCTTCCCGTGATCCACGTGCCCGATCGTCCCTACGTTCACGTGCGGCTTCGTCCGGATAAATTTCTGCTTGGCCATAAATTCTTACCTCCAAATTTTCTTTTTTGTTTTCACCAGTGTTTATTTACTACGAACTATAAAAACAGAACCTTTGACTGATTGAACAGCCCAGGACCAGGATTGAACTGGTGACCTTCCCTATGGATGCTCTACCGTCTGAGCTGATCTTATTTTCACTTTCTGTGTTTGATTATTCTCAATTTTTCCTCTATGCCGTATTTGCTTTTCAATCTTTTTTCTTTCACCGCCGCTTTAGATCTATTATCGAATTCTTCAAAATGAATTACTTCCCATGGCTGAAATCTGCTTGTCCAATGACCTTTTCGTGTATTATGTTCATTTATCCTTCGTTCCAGATCATTAGTCGAACCGATATAATAACGTTCTGCCATTTTACTCTTCAATATATAAGTGTAATATTTCACCTTTCTTTTATCAGCCCAGGACCAGGATTGAACTGGTGACCTCATCCTTACCAAGGATGTGCTCTACCAACTGAGCTACCTGGGCAGAATCTACTTGGTTTTAATTTCTTTTCATCGAACTGGTGACCTTCCCTATGGGTGCTCTACCAACTGAGCTACCTGGGCAGAATCTACTTGGTTTTAATTTCTTTTCATCGAACTGGTGACCTTCCCTATGGGTGCTCTACCAACTGAGCTACCTGGGCAAACAAATATTTTTGACTCTAATCTCCCATCTCAAATTTTATTTCTCAAAAAGAAAAAAACTCTCCCTTTGCGATTTAATCGCCAGATCAATCAAAAATTATAAACTGTTCTTACCGGATGCAAATACCCAAGATAGCAAAATTTAAAAATAAGCACACATTTTCTTTTGTCAAGAGAAATTTTACGTTTTTTGCACTTCTATTGTTTGCTCTTCTTTTGATCGGGGGAGTTTCAAGTCTACCTCCGCTCCATTCATTCTTACTATTTTGCCCGGGGTTCCGCATACGGTGGTATTATCCGGGATATCTCGCATTAGAATAAAGGTGTTGGCTCCGATTCTTACGTTGTTCCCCACTTTGATGGGACCCAAGAGAGTGGCTCCCGTTCCGATCATCACGTTGTTGCCGATGGTGGGATGTCTTTTCCCTTTATGTTTACCGGTTCCGCCCAAAGTGACGTTATGAAACAGCACGCAGTTGTTACCGATTTCGGCAGTCTCTCCGATCACTACTCCAATGCCGTGATCGATGAAAAAACCCTTGCCGATTTTCGATCCGGGATGAATCTCGATCCCTGTGAAAAACCTGGAGATTTGAGATAACAGCCGGGGGATGAAAGGTATGCCCAACTTCCAGAGGAAATGGTTAAAACGGTGAACGATGATGGCATGTAAACCGGGGTATAGCAAAAATTCGATGTTCCTTACCGCCGGGTCGTTTCTGTATATGGCTTTTATGTCTTCAATTATTGAAATCATTTAAACCTGCCTTTTTGATATATCATTCTCTTTTTTTCAAATCATACCGTTACCGAGACACCCAGCCTCGGCTTATCTTGAGGTCGGGTAGGATGCTAAACCTTTGACCTCTCATACCCTCTCCCCTCTGGGGAGAGGGCAGGGTGAGGGGTAACAAATCCCTGCTTACTCCTTAAATAGATCCGTGCTCAAATATCTGTCTCCCAGATCCGGGATAATCACCACCACTAATTTCCCTTTTCCCGCTCTACGGGCAATGCTCAACGCTGCGAAAACGTTCGCCCCAGCGGATATGCCTGCTAAAATTCCCTCCTCCTTGGCTAATCTGCGCGAAGTCAAAATCGCATCCTCATTCGAGACCTGGATAATCTCGTCTACATTTTCGGATTTATATATCGCGGGAACAAAGCCGGCACCGATCCCTTGTATCTTATGGGGACCCGGTTTTCCACCGGAAAGCACCGGGGAATCCTTGGGTTCGACTGCGACATTCTTGTTGTTGTATTTCTTCTTCAGCACTTCACCTGCGCCAGTGATGGTTCCTCCGGTTCCCACTCCTGCCACGAAATAGTCCAGTTTCAAATTACCCAGATCTCTTAATATTTCCTCTGCTGTAGTTTTACGGTGTATTTCCGGATTAGCGGGATTTTCGAATTGTTGGGGTTGAAAATATCCATGCTTCTCTACCAGCTCCTGTGCTTTTTCCACAGCTCCTCGCATGCCTTTGGCTCCTTCAGTTAAAACGATCTCCGCACCAAAGAATTTTAAAAGGGCTCTTCTTTCCAAGCTCATCGTTTCGGGCATAGTGAAAACACATTTATATCCCTTTACTGCCGCTACCATAGCCAGAGCTATTCCGGTATTTCCTGAGGTGGGTTCCACAATGATCATACCGGGTTTCAAGGAGCCATCTCTTTCTGCTGCTTCAATCATAGATAAACCAATCCGGTCTTTAACCGAACTGCAAGGATTGAACGATTCCATTTTAGCCAATAACGTGGCGTCATCCTTTCCCCCCAGTCGATTTATTCTCACTATTGGCGTTCTGCCAATAGTCTCCAGTATGTTATTGTAAATCATCTCCACCTCCGGTATCAAATATATGTTAACCCTTTTGTTCTTTCTTTCTCATTTCGTCAACGGATGTTCATTCTGTCAATTTGCAATTCGTATCCTCTCTTACCTCCCTTGATAGGAGAAGATGGTAAATGCCAGAAAAACAGATAAACGTTTAATAACAAATACGACTATTTTTATCCTAATTGTTGAATTTACACCATATCATATTTTTTATCGTCAAAAACTTGTTTTTTCTACACAATAAAAAAAGGGGGTCCCGTCAAACACGGAACTCCCCTTCTCCTTCAATCCCCCTCAACTCAAATCACATTTATCATCCTTTTGAAATTCGTAGGGGCGTATTGAAATATGCTCCTACATTTCTCCCTTTGATCCATCTCACCACCAGTTTGGAAAGGGGAATGTCGAATAACTGTGGGAAGGGGGATTCAGGGAGTTGTCCCCCTGATAAGGGGGATACAGGGGGTTTTTGTCCCCCTGACAAGGGGTTCACCCTGAAGGGATTCACCCTGAAGGGGGATACAGGGGGTTCTAACAAACCAGCCGAACCTCTTTAGTAGAGATTCGGCTGGCTCTTTTAACGATCATATATTTCTACTAAACTAACATCCCGGCTGCGGTCCGCTTTTGAATAGGTAATTCACGATATAAACTATATCCCCCACATCCACCTTGATGTCGCAATTAGCGTCCCCGGCTTCTATGGGAATGGGTGCATCCCCGTTTTTGTACAGATAGTTTACCAGGTAAACGACGTCACCGATATTTACGATCAAATCTCCGTTGGCATCCCCATATATAAATGGAGAGGAACTTCTGCCCAGCCCGAACCAGCTCGTTATCCTTCGCATCAAAGTGTAGCTGTTGTTGGGATATGTTCCACTTTGCGGAACCATCTCAAAGGGAAATGCAGAGAATACCACCTTATAGGCAGACGAACCGGATGCGGGATACCGCAAAGCCCGATAGTGGATGGTGCTTTTTAAATCGGTCTCGGCGTTAGCATCTAATTGCACTCCCCCTCTCGGAATACCCTCGCCTTTGGAACCGCTGCTGTCTAAAAAGATCCCCACCGCACCTGTTCCGGGAACGATCCAATCCGAGAAATTGGTGAATGGCAGAGTGAATTCGAAAGCCATTCCGCTGGTTATTGTGTCCCCGGCAACTCCGTTGACCGTATCCTCGCCGACGTCGTCCGAATGTCCTGCCACGTGCAGGTAATTGGTGATGAAGGTATTGGGATTGTTGTCCAAAAGCAGATCCTGGCTGGAGAGGAAAAGCTTTCCACCGTTATCCAAAAAAGCTGTAAGCCGGGCTTGATCCGTGGCGATCAACGTTTTGGGATTGGATATGCTGCCGTAATCCGGTCCGGTGGTCCATATCACCGCCTGATGATATTCCAAAGCGGAATCGGTGGGGCAGCCGGATGTGGCGTATGTCCAAACGTCGTACTCCAGTCCGGTCGAATCCAGGGCTGATAAAAAATAATTTTCATAGGCGGTTCCACCGTCGTCGTCCACAAAGAGAATGGGTCTCTGACCTATCCGGATCTTGATGGTATCTTCTGTGGTATAAGGACCCCAACCTTCGATCTGGAGAATCATCTCGACCTCATACCCCTCGGGGCAACTGCTCGAAGCTGCAAACCGGTAAGAGGTAAGGGAAGTTCCCGTGCCCCCGCTCGGGATATTGGGGTAAGATGCACTGGAGGTGATAACGGAAATATAGGGATCGGAACAGGAGAGGACCGCCGATATTCCGGATTCACCGGCACTGCCATTGTTTCTCAAAGTCACGTTCATATTTGAGGTTTCACCCGGATCCGGCTTGCCATTATCATTACCGCCGACATCGTCTACTTCTCTGGAATCGCAAACCAGAATCGGCGCATGGGCCACCACGGCGATGTCATCATAGCTGGCGCTCCCGTTGGTGGCGGTAACCTCCAACTGGAAAGGAATTTCCGTCAGGTCCGGGATCTGCCCGGAGATCGTGAAAACAAAGGGATTCTGACACTCCACCGTATCGTAATGTGCTATCTCCCCCCAATATGCGGAATCACCGGTGATGCTGACTTCAGGTTGGGTGGTGGTGAGAATGCCGTAAACGCTGTGCGCCGTGGAATCACCCCAGTTTTTTAACGGGAGGGACATCTCTATAGTCTCCCCGAAACCGGCCAATCCATCGTTGTTTCCCCGGCTGGAGCCCAAGCTATCGTCGTCGATCTGGGGGTTGAGATGAACCAAATATACGCCGGGGGAGATCACCGGAACGGTGGTTTGATAAGGGATGCCGTTATGTGCGGTTACGGTCAAATTTGCGTCTCCCAAAGTAAGGGGCACCGGATTCAAAGTTATCTGCCCGGAGGAATCGGTTCGGCCTGCCTGATATAGCTCCGTCCCCTTTTGTAAACAGACCAAAGCGTTTCTCGCCGGCTGGCTGTTAAGATATACGGTGACCTGAAAGGGCATTCCTCCCAGGATAATGATGTCGGGATGGGTTACGCTCAAGTTTTGGGGCAAGGCAGTCCAGATCTCCATGGTTGGATCACCGAACCAGTGGGCCATTTCGAACGTTACTTGAGTGTTGAGTAAATTTGAACCCCAGGGGTAGCCCGAGCCGCCGGTCAGATAATACTTATCATACATCCAGAACAAACCAAAGTCCTTTACCGGCCCCATTCTGAACATGGGATTGGTTATCGGATGGGTGGAGCCGCCGGAGGGATAGGAGGGATCGAAATCGGTCCACATGGCATCATAGAATCCTTTGCACATCTCGTCATTGATTCCGCTGTAGCTGACCCGGGTCAGACCGAACACCCCCACTGCTCCGCCGTTTGACTTTCTCTGAAATGCCTCGCAGAAGCAGACTGAACTAGAAGCAGTTCCGTTTCCTGCTGCATCGGTCTCGTTGTCGAAATGACCCGTTTCGCAATTGATGCTGAAAACCACCGGAAGCCTGTCCTGATTGTTCAAGGCATTGACGTTGGAGACCACGTAGGCCGGATCACCCCAGCCCTCGAAAGCCCCGTGATCCCTATGATTGACTATGAAAGCTCCGTTGTTTATAGCGTTGGTTATTTGGGTGGCGTTGCCGGTCCAGGAAATGCCGGGAGGCAAAGCGTCTCCGTAATAGTAGCAGCAAGGTGTGGTGGACGATCCCTCATTATAACACCTCTCTACGTTATATCCCTTGGGCAAGAGAAAATCCCTGACCACTTCACTGGTCTTGATGAAGAACCGGTCCTCCCAGCCATAAGGGGAATAATCGTCCTGGAAATAACCCGCTACCAGGACGTTGTTGTAAAAGCTGGAGGGAGAGGAAATCGGATTGCGCTCGTACTGGAGTATTTTCCTCATCACCACCCTCGCTTGAGAAGCTGAATCCACGGATATCCTCCCCATAAAGATGTCGGGAAACCAATCTGCCCCGGAAACCGTTCCATAATACAAATCCGTGCCGGTCTTATACCCATCGTAGGGATGGGTCGTTCGGTAGAACAGAGGTATGAATTCGGCATCCCCTATCAGCAGCACAAATGAGGGGGCTGGATTCCAGGTATTGTAGGCATTCCGAATGTAATTTCTGATCGAGCCCGTATCCGAGCCGGTCTGGGTGGTGGTCCTTACCCAGGTGGAGATCCCGCATAAGTTCTTCCAGGTGGCTAATGATTCCGCCCAGGCTTGGAAATTGGGGTGGGTGATGATCAAAAAGTCACAGCCGGTATCGCTCTTGCCGCCAAAAGGAGCGGGAGAGCCCAAGGATGAGTAATTCAAAAGAAGATTTTGATACATCGGCTCGAAATAGGGGGAGCGATGAGAAGGATCGATAAAGACTCCACTTCCCCCGGCAAAACTGATTTTGACTTTCATGTAAGAGTAGACCTTCAATTCCCTGGTGGCAGGATTGTATTGCACCGGGAAAAGCATCAAAAGGGTTATCGGGCAGCTACGCAGTATCTTCGGCTCTTCCACAAACGCCATCCTGTCTGGATAAAATTCGTTCTTCCGGTAAAAACCTTCATCCTTGGTGAAAGCTGGTTCCGGAGCACCAGCCAAGTCGACTGGCTGTTCTTGTACCGGCAGGATATTGTAACCGGACAGAGTCCTAACGTTGTATTGCAGGATTTCTAATTGCGGTTCAGCCCCCTGGGGAACGGCGATGAACCGTCCCAGGGTGGGAAGCTCTGCCCAGCCTATATTATAAGTCTTGCCCCCCCCCGGGATGGAAAGACTTTGATAAGTGATCCCCTCTTTGCTGACGTCTGCCGAGAGCATTCCCGGGAAATTCACTTCGAGGATCACCTCACTGAAACTCGAGGTAAGGATGTTTATCCCCGGTGAGCTGCGGAGAGCTTCAGTTTGATTCGGATTGAATCCACCCGTTGCAAAATCAATCCAGCCGGTGGCAGAAAAGCAATCCGGCACCGCAAAAAGGACAAAAAGGAAAATGGCAAAAAGAGATATCCTTTTTCCCATCATGAACCTCCTTCTAATAGGTTAAAAACAAAACATTTCTTTTTTTCGGAGAACACAAATCATAATCATTATTTCTCACCAATTAAATATAACATCAGTTCTCCTTTTTGGCAACTGGAATTTCTGCCTTAATGTCAAAAGAAATCGATTGGTCTTTTTGATACTTCTTAAGGATAGGCAAAATAGGCTGGATAACCGCGAAAGGAGGGGAATATCCAGAGGTTAGCCGAAATCGGGAAAAAGGGAGGGGAAAAAGCTATACTCTGACTATCATCTACCCTGTGGTTATCAATCACAAGGAGAAAATCTCTGTTTGAACAGGTAGTTAATCAGGTAAACCACGTCCCCCACGTCGCTAACTCCGTCACAATTAGAGTCTCCCGACTCCAGGGGAATGGGTCTACTACCTGCCCGATACAGATAATTGATTAAATAAACCACGTCTCCGACGTCGATCAATCCGGTCTCGTTGACGTCGCCCCGTTTAACTCCGACTGCAGGAATAAAGCCGGTGTTGGCTTTGTAATCATTGCTTTCCGAAATCCCTATGCCTGCTGCTTGCCCACCGGAGTTGATTGTGATACTATATCCCGCCGACTTAGACTCCCCTCCCCAACTATCCAATACGTCGGTCACCAACAAATATCCGGGAATATAGCTCTGAAAAGACGACTTATGCTGACCTCCTGCGTCAGTGATCTTGCCTTCCGGGTGAAAAGAAGCGGTCGCTGTCTTTTCCGGTCGTACTTCAGCTATGCTGTCGGAGCGAACAACTGCAGCAACGAATAAGCTAAGCCATATAAAGACCCAGAATTTTTTGAGCATTACCTGTTTCATGTTTCTACCCATTGATCCATATTGGATTTACTGGTTCCATCTGATCCGAGCTTTCTATGAAAGAATATCTGTTTTTGGTCGCGCGCTGAGTAAAAAAACAAAAAATCCCACGGTTGTCCTAAGAACAAGAATCCGCGGTTTAATGTTTTGTTTCCGTATTCTCCAGTTCTCCTTGCATTGAGTCTGCTTCGGCTTCGGGATAGATGTACGGGTCGTTTTCGCCCGCTTTGGTGTATTCCAGTCTGCGGTTTTCGAAATCCTTGCGTTTTGCCACCACCCGGTATGAAAACGGAACGTTGCTTTTGCCCTGGTTTAGCTCGACCACGTCAAAACTGTTGGTCCCCTTGGATACGTATACTCCCTTACAATCCCCCTCTGGTTGTACGAATACTTTCATGGGGAACTCAGCATCTATGGTCACCGTCTCCAGAAAAAGGTTGTCCAAAACCACGTGTGCTCTCCCGTTTATCAACCGACCCTCCCCGAAATCCTCAAACCAGTTCTCCGGTGATTCCTGACAGTATAAAAGTGTCGGACCTTTTGACGTTTTCACCACACAGCTTTTGGTTCCGGTTCCCGCTAACCCGCCGGAGTAATAGACGCCGATATTCGTGCCGCTTCCGCTGGCGGAACCGTATACGCCGTAATTGGTGCCCGATCCGCCGGTGGCAAAGCCCGCGACTCCTCTATAATCATGATTTCCGGTAGGGGCTACCCGGCCTTCCACTCCGATGTATCCGCCGTCGAAGTAACCCCCGATGCCAAAATAATCCGCAGGAATGCATTTGCCGTAGACTGAAACCGCGGAGTAATTGCCGGAACCGGTGAATTCCGAATAGAGAACCCGGGTGGAGGCACTCGGATAATTAGAGGTAAAATATCCTGAATAATCCGACGTGGAAGCCACATGAAGTTTACCGGAAGGGCTGGAGGTTCCGACACCCACGCTGCCGTCCACGATTAGATTACCGGTGCCGGGATCCGAGGTGCTCCCTACGTGAAATCCTCCCGCCGCAGTGCCATAATCGGAGAGATTTAGCTGGTTGAAACTCGGGCTGTCGGTGGTTCGGACATCCTGATTCATCGCGTAAAGCTCGTAATCTCCCCAGCCGGTATTCACCGTGCTGGCAAAGAAACTCCCCCCCACGGTGAGCTTGTAAGTAGGGTTGGTTATACCTACGCCGATCAAACCGCTATTCTGATAGATCACCGAATTACCCAGAGTAGTCGCCGCAGTGAATCTGGGTATGTAATTAGCGGTTCCGCTTCCGTCCAGACCAGCGGAAGGCGTCTGCCAGGTCCCCACACCAGCGGCATCCGAGGTTAGAACCTTTCCAGTGGAAGCACCGGTAGGCATTTTAAAACCGGTTACCTGAACCGTTCCGTTTACATCCAGGCTCTGAGCCGGATTGTTTGTCCCGATACCGATTTTGCCATCCACCTTCACCCAGATCCTGCTGGCGTCATTACTTCCAATAAGAAAATCGTGGTTGGTCTCCGTCCCTATTTTGGAGTAGGTATCATAACTTTTGAACCCGCCCTCAACCCCGGTATTGCTCTCCACTTTTATCGACCCGGTTCCACTACCTGAACGAACGTGCAGTGTCGCTTCCGGAGTGGTTGTCCCGATGCCGACGGAATCGGAGCTGCTGTCCAATCTTACCACGGTCCCCTCATCGGTCCAACCGCCTGCGCTGGTAGCCGAGAAGGTGATGGTCCGGTTGGAGGGATTCGGCGTTATGGTCATGTTATCCCCCCCGATCAAGTCGATGTCTCCGCCAGGATTGACCACCCCATCCAGGCTTACCAAAGCCCCGGTTTGCTCGGCGGTTACTATGTGCGGATTGTCGGTACGCCCCGAATGCGTCTCCCCCATGGTGATAGTATGAGCTCCGTCATCCGAAGTGACGGTGATGGCGTCGTCCGGAATAAGATCCACGTTCCCGCCCGGATTATCGACCCCGTCCAAGCTCACCAGGGCACCGGTCTGCTCGGCGGTTACTATGTGCGGATTGTCGGTACGCCCCGAATGCGTCTCCCCCATGGTGATAGTATGAGCTCCATCATCCGAAGTGACGGTGATGGCGTCGTCCGGAATAAGATCCACGTTCCCGCCCGGATTATCGACCCCGTCCAAGCTCACTAGGGCACCGGTCTGCTCGGCAGTCACCAAATGCGGATTATCAGTCCGTCCCGAATGCGTATCTCCGATGGTGATGGTGTTGGCTCCGTCATCCGAAGAAATGGTGATGGCGTCGTCCGGGATGAGATCCACGTTCCCGCCCGGGTTGAAAACACTGTCAATGCCAAGAATGGCGTTTGATATAATATTGAAAGCCGTATCGGCTGTGACTGAATGGAATGCGTAACCCACGCTGACCATCGGTTTCAAGGGTCGCATCTCCGGATCGGATTCAACTTGAATGCCGAGATATCTGGTGCTTCCATCAAAGACAAAAACAGGTATGGAGTCGATATCCCCCAGAAGAACGGAGAATACCCCTTCTTTGACCGCCACCTGTGTTTGAGTTTCGGTCCAAACTGCCGGGGAACCCAAAGTATCGGGGTAGATGGAAAAAGTCATTTGGACTGTGTCGTTCACACAGCCTCCGCTGGCAGTAGTGAGTTTACCCTGATAATTGATCCTGTGGGGGATTTTCGCAGAGAGAACCGAGCAAAAAAGGATGACCATTATCACTCCGGCAATGATGAATATGTTTCGGTGAATCATCGGGACACTCCTTTTATTTAAATTAAGGGCATATCTTCTGTTAACCTCTTCGATCTTAACTGACTTTCCATGGACTATGTTCTTATTGTCGACCAACTTGGGAACATTATGAATGTGCATAATATAAAGGTTAGATTTCGCTTCGTCTGAGACTTGTTAATGCTGCTTGGAATGCGAATCAAACCTGTTAACTTTTTGTCCATCAAACATTAAGAACTACTAAAATCTCATCGTAATCTTTAGACTTAAACCGATGTTTACGAAAAAAACGTGAAACCTCAACGGTACAGCCATACTCAGAGCTTAATTTTGAAAGATCTTATGGTGATTTCTGCCTGTTTTAATATACTGATTTCTGCGTTTTGTGCAACAAGATTCTATATTTACAAGCACGTTGTTAGAGTTTTCCTATAGTACAATCCCCGAATTTGAGGAATTTGATTAATATGGAGCAAAATTATCTTGAAAAAAAAGTAAATTGTGTTATATTGAGTATAAGTTTTGTGTTTGGGGGATGATGTTCTTGGAGAACATTTTCCCCCGTATTATAACCCCGAAAGAAAGAAGTGCGGAAAATATCTTCAAACTGTAACCTGAAAAGATATTCTCTAAGCACCGGAGAGAATACCTGTGTGTTTAAAATCCATTGGCAGTGATAGATAACTTGAGAGTTTTTTTACTCTAAACAATCATTTATGGAGGTGAAAAGCCGATATAACTGAAAGTCTTGTTGATTACTTTGTTCCTTTGTTATAAAACATTAATGCCCTTCTTTACCCAAGGAGAGAAGAGATGAAAAAAACGTGGTTATTTTTAATGGTGGTGAGTCTTTTTATATTCTCGTCAGCCCAGGCTGCCGATTACCAGCTATCTTTACCGACAATCAACCATCCTGGTTTCTCTGGTGAGCTGGTATCTAAAGCCCTGGCGGAGAAGACGGCAGCGTTATTCTTCCAGAATCTTTCCGGTACAGGTGTTCCCGGACCGACTCTAACCTATAACGGTGTGGATGGCGAGCTGGCAGTTTACGTGTTTGTCTATTCCCTGAAGGACAGCCCCTTCCCCGGAGAATCTGAGATTTTGGGGAAAGTCTCTCAAGCATGGCGGCTTTATGCCCAGGGGGAAAAAGAAAACGATTTTGAGATGATAAAATCCGCGCAGAAGATGATAACTCAGGAAGGGGACTTTTTGACCATCGTGGTTTCCGCCAGAAGGGAATTTGGTCCGGTGGTCGAATATTTCTATGGTCTTCCTCTGCATTATACGGCCAAAGAAAAAGCGATCAGCTTAGCCCAAAAGAAACTCTCTTCGGATCAGGTAGATCTGTCTCAAGTGGTCTTTGCTTCGCCTTTCGACGTCTGGTTTGAGTTCAAATCCGACGGCCGGAAAACCTATGTTTCACCTCTCAACTTTTCTGTCTATTCGGAGGATGAGGTCTTTGTCTCCTATCAGATGGAATCCGACCTCCTGCAGCAGGAAAAGACGGAAAGCGATTGGGAGAAAATAGAGTCGGGTGTCGGGATTCCTTTCGACAAAGGGCAATTTCGGATATCCGGCGTCCCCGATTTCGACTGGTCCTATGGGTGCTCTCCCACCGCCTCCGCGGACGTTTTGGGCTACTGGGACGCAAACGGATATTCGCTGCTCATAGATTACTATTTCAATCGCTGGGACCCGCTGGAGTTTGAAACGGATTACAACGTTCCCAACGTTCAGCAGCAGCTCTCCTGGGCCATGCACACCGATTCTTCCGCCGGCGCCACTTCCATCTCCAACATCGGACCGGGTATGAGAACCGTCTGCAACCATCCCGATTATCAAAACAACTACGGGTTCAGCGATTACACCGATTTCGACCAGAGCTTGGGTTATTTGATCAACGAGCTCAATTTGGGTTATCCGGCTGTGTGGAACGTGATCTCCCATCCCACTTACGGGAATCACAGCATGTGCGCCGTGGGCTGGGGACCGCCGGATACCAATTATATATGTCTTCATGACACTTGGAGTTCAACTCCGGTGGAGGTGGTGGTCAACTGGAATGGCTGGGCCGCCGAGCGATACCCGGTGGGCATTCGCCCGGGTGCCGCTACCTTATATAGTTACAATAATATTCACTCCAACAAAGTTTCTATGACCGTTTCCAATTATGGTGCTATTGGAGATGCATCCGGACAGGACTATGTGTGGAATGGGATCAATCAGCTTTTCGACGGTTCCTTGATTTTATCCTGGGTGGTTCCCGGTGATAGCATGATCGCCATCGACATGTTCAACCCCGATGTAAAGAACAGCTGGTATCCCTTCGACAGTCTGATCGTAAGGGATACTTCCTTTGGGCAGTTTGGGTCAGCTGCCCTTATCGACACCATCGGTCTGGGAGTGGAAGTAAGGCAATATTCCGTCGGGTCATCGAATCCCCTCTATGGCGAATTCATCCTTCAGCAGTATGTGATACAGAATTTAGCCGACACCGCTATGCAAACCTACATCTCACTTTGTCTGGACTGGGATATCTTTGATGGTGTTAATACCAGTGATCCCTATAATAATTATGGGGGAATGAACCAGCAGCATAATCTTGCCTGGCAGTTTGATCCTCGAAGCACGTTTAAGAAGTATAGATACGGAATGCTGCGAGTTCCCCTAGATGACAGTTCCTGTTACAGTTTCGTGGGTGTCAGAAATCCGGTTTACATCTGGCCTCAAGAAGGATGGAGGCATGACCAGCTGTGGAATCTGATCAGCACTTACGGCTGGACCAATTACACTAACCCGGATACCGACTTTTGCCAGCTGATGACCCCCAGAAAATTAACCCTGCCTCCCGATTCTGCTCTGCTGGAGTCTTTCATCCTCTTCGGGGTCGACACCACCCAGCACCTGATGAACGCCTCCTGGTGGAAGCCGATGCTCAGCTTTTGCGGTTTTTATCGGGGTGATGTCAATCAGGATAAGATACTGGACGTATCCGATGTGGTCTATATGATAAACTATCTGTACAAATCTGGAACCGTACCTCTTCCCTTTTCCGATCAGGGAGATGTGAACCACGACAAGATCATGGACGTGTCCGATATCGTATTCCTTTTGAACTACCTTTTCAAATCCGGACCCGCTCCGCAGGATTACCAGCGATTCATCCCTCCCTCCTGGCAAAACAGGTTCGTCAGGTCAAGCATGTTCCAGAATACCAATTGGTAACCAGATGAATCGGAGTATAAGTAAAAAAAGCAGGCTTTGGTTGGTTGACCAAAGCCTGTTTTTTTATATCCTCACAAAAAATGAAAAGGGTGATGGAAGTAAGAAGTTAGGGAAATCTGTTGATGCTAATGAAGTTTTGTTGCGAACAATAAACTCCAACTATTAACTAATCAAATCAGGAGACGGGACTTTAGACCCGCGACCAATCCCGCTTTTAGCGGGAAGACTCTACCAACTGAGAAAATTAACTATAAAAATAGCGGGAGACGGGACTCGGACCCGCGACCAACAGCTTGGAAGGCTGTGACTCTACCAACTGAGTTACTCCCGCATGATTTAATTATTTTATCTTTCGAAACCGCGACCATCCCGCCACAGGCGGGAGACTCTACCAACTGAGTTACTCCCGCGCGTTTAGTTATTGGTTCGTGGTTCATAGTTAGTAGTTCCCCACCCAATCCAGAGCATTTTATTACCACGAACCACGAACTCCGAACTATGAACCGATTTAATTTCCCGCGACCATCCCGCCACAGGCGGGAGACTCTACCAACTGAGTTACTCCCGCGCGTTTAGTTATTGGTTCGTGGTTCATAGTTAGTAGTTCCCCACCCAATCCAGAGCATTTTATTACCACGAACCACGAACTCCGAACTATGAACCGATTTAATTTCCCGCGACCATCCCGCCACAGGCGGGAGACTCTACCAACTGAGTTACTCCCGCGCGTTTAGTTATTGGTTCGTGGTTCATAGTTAGTAGTTCCCCACCCAATCCAGAGCATTTTATTACCTCAAACCACGAACTCCGAACTAATAACCGAAGTAAAATTACCACGAACCATAAACCACGAACTAATAACTGAAGTAAAAATGGAGAGGGAAGGATTCGAACCTTCGAAGGCATCGCCGACAGATTTACAGTCTGTTCCCGTTGGCCACTTGGGTACCTCTCCAGGTATTCACGTATATAATCGGTCCTTATCCGGACCTTTGAAATTTCTTTTCGAATTTTCCTTTCTCTTATACGCAACCCAAAACTTTTTGTGAATATAAGGTGTCCAAAACAAAAAGCAAGCAAAATCTTCTCATAGACTTCCAGTGCTGACATAAAAGTCTTGATTTCAAAAGTCAAAGTTATATCTTCTTCTGGAATAACGAAGTTGAAATCGAAAAATCTATGACCGGTCGGGAGAAAAAATGGATCAGTTCAAGAATATAGCCATCGATGCTGCTTTGAAGGCAGGGAAGATCGCCTTAAAACATTCCGACAAGGTTAAGAGAATAGGTTTCAAGAGCGACGTGAATTTGGTAACCGATGTGGACCGGCTGTCAGAGGAATCTATTGTGAAAATGATCCGGAGCAAATTCCCCGATCACGGCATTTTGACCGAGGAGAGCAAAGAGAAAAAATCTACCTCGGATTTCAAATGGGTGATCGACCCGTTGGACGGAACCACCAATTATGCCCACGGTCTACCGGTCTATTGCATCTCCATCGCCCTGGAAAAAGAGGGGGAGATCGTTCTGGGTGTGGTTTACAATCCCAATTTAGATGAGCTTTTTGTGGGGGAAAAGGGGAAAGGGGCATATTTATATAAAGGAAGAGGTTCGTCGAAAAGCAAGCATAAGATTTCCGTTTCCCATGAACACAACTTAGGGAAAAGTCTATTAGCCACCGGTTTCCCCTATGATATCAGAACCAGCAGAATCAACAATCTGAACCACTTTACCAATTTCTATAAAAAATGCCAGGCGGTAAGAAGAATGGGAGCCGCGGCATTGGATTTGGCTTATTTGGCCACGGGAAGATTCGACGGTTTCTGGGAGCTCAAGCTCTCCCCCTGGGACATGGCTGCCGGCAGTTTGTTGATCACCGAGGCGGGTGGAAAGGTCACCGACTTTTCCGGAGGACCTTTCAATATCTACTTGAAAGAGATTTTAGCCACCAACGGCAAGATTCACCAGCAGATGGTAAAAGTTCTGAAAGGCAATAAGCCCTTATCCGCTTAACCATTTTGTATCACTTATGAATATCTTGACAAGGTTGGATAAATAATTATAATGAGTACTGTAAACATAGTGGATTTGCTAGAAATCGACAGAGGGCTAATATCCATGGGTTTCCCGAGTTAGCGAGTGAATGATTCAGGTGCTTCAGACTTTTATATCCGACAGGCACAGAAACAGGGTAAAGTTTCTTTTACTGAGGAGATTTTCTACTAATGAATAATGATCGGGTAAGAAAAAAGGATTCCGCCAGATTAGTGTGGGATAGCAAACCTCGCCGAGCACCTAACCCAAAAGATATTGAGTTTCAAACTGCGGAAGTGGTGATTCCCAATCCTCATCGGGATGAGGCGCAGATTCCGATGTCTTTTCGGGATGGGCTTCTTGGGGAGAAGGAAGTAGACAAACAGAAGATGAACCGCCTTATTTGGGGTGATAATCTATTGGCAATGCAGGCGCTTCTCACTCAGGGGTATGAGGGAAAAATAAATTTAATTTATATTGACCCGCCATTTGATAGCAAAGCAGACTACTCCCATAGGATGACGATTGAAGGAAATGAATTCACCAAAGAACCCTCCGTAATTGAACGCCTTGCCTACAAAGACACCTGGACTGGTGGAACTGATTCCTACCTTGATATGCTATATCCGAGATTACAGTTGATGAAGAGGTTATTGGCGGAGGATGGGAGCCTCTATTTACACTGTGATTGGCATGTATCTCATTATGTTAAAGTCATGTTAGATGAGATATTCGGAAAGGAAAATTTCCTTAACAACTTAGTCTGGTGTTATCAAACCAGAGAATTCTCTAAGAAATATTGGAACCGCAAACACGATGATCTACTGTTATATAAGAAATCTGATAAATGGGTTTTTAATTGGGAAGATGATGATGTTTTAGAACAGTATTCTGAAGAAACGATAAAAAAATATAAACTTCATGATGAAAAGGGTTACTACAGGTTATGTGGCAGAGGGATTTCCGGTAGTCCAATTAGATCTGCAAAAGACGTAGACCCAAAGTGGGAACAAACAAATCCAGAACTAGTAGTAAGGAATTACCTGGGAAAAGGATATGCCCCAAATGATTATTTGCTCATTGATATCGTAAATCAAGCGGCTAAAGAAAGAACCGATTTTGACACTCAAAAGCCAGAAAAGTTACTGATCAAGTTAATCAAAGCATCCTCAAAGAAAAATGAAATTGTTGCTGACTTTTTCTGTGGATCAGGAACCACTCTTGCCATTGCAGAAAAACTTGAACGTCATTGGATTGCTTGTGAACTGGGCAAAGTAGGAATTCAGGTGACTCGTGCTCGTCTTGTGGAACTACAGGCAAAACCATTCCTCATTGAAAACATTGGTAACTACCAACGGGAAATGATTTATCTGACCGGTGGACGTATCTGGGAAATGCAAGTTTTAATTCTTAAACTTTATGGAGCAACACCAAGAGACAAAGTGAGTGGGCTGGGTATTCGCAAAGTTGACGATACCGAAGAATTGGTCTATGTCGGTTATCCAGATAGACCAATAACCGCAAAGAAGGCAGAAGAACTTGCAGTTCAGGCGCAGAAATTAGATGGCAGAGGTTATAAGCGATTGGTAATTCTTGGCTGGGATTATGAATACAACTACCATCAGGCATTGGAATCAAGAAAGAACGCCTTAAAAGATAAACTAAAGGTGCAGATTGAAAGTCGGGATATTCCGCCGGATATATATGATTATCTAAAGAAAGCAAAGACCGAAGAGGACATAGAAGCGCTAGCAGACAAAGTGCGATTTTATGAAAGACCTTATCTTCGGATGAATGAACCAAGAAAAGAAGATTTAAAAGACGGCAAAGTTCAGATTAAGATTTCTATAAAAAGATATGTCCTTATGGATATTCCTGTAAGTCACTCGGGGGAGAAAGATCAAGAAACCTATAATACCTTGATGAAACTTGCCAAAGACAATTTTGCGGTTTTAATCGACTACTGGGCAATCGATTGGGAATATGATGGCGTTACCTTCAAGAGCCAGTGGCAGGCATTCCGGGGAAATGGCAAAAAAGCAAAAACGGTTCCGATTGAAGCTGTTGAAACATTAGATAAGAAGAAACGGACTATAGCAGTTAGAGTTGTGGATATTTTCGGAAACGATGCCGGAGCTGTTGTGGAGATATAAAAGATATAAATCTTGGAGGGAAAATGCCAAACTTGGTGCCTATTGAGAGAATAGAAAATCGGATATTTCAGATCAGGGGCAGAAGGGTAATGCTGGATAGAGATTTGGCAGAGTTGTACAGCGTTTCCACAAAGGTTCTAAACCAGGCAGTGAAAAGGAATTTAAAAAGGTTTCCTGAAGATTTTATGTTTAAATTGACAGCTGTCGAGAAGCGGGAGGTGGTCACAAATTGTGACCACCTCAAAGTTCTTAAGTTTTCCCGGCATTTACCTTACGCTTTTACCGAACAGGGTGTGGCAATGCTTTCCAGCGTTTTGGGCAGTGAACGTGCCATCATGGTGAATATTCAAATCATGCGAGCCTTCATTAGCCTGCGAAGAATTGGCTTGACCTATGTTGAATTGAGACGCAAGATTGAAGCTATGGAGAAAAAATACGATGGCCAATTTAAAGTTGTCTTTAGGGCATTAAAGGAATTATTAGAGCCATCGCCAGTGGAAGAAAAAAGGAAGAAGATAGGATTTCATAAAGATTGAACAGAGACGGGGAATCAGATATGCCCAAAGAAACGAAAAATGCTTTTTCCCAGATGTATTTAGCCAAAGCACTGGAAGGAGAAGTGAAAGCTTGGATAGACCAGGGATGGTCTGGTGTTACTCAGACTACCCTCGATCTTTTTAACTACTGGTTTAATCGGGACCAAGATGCTGGTGAATGCTTCTATCCTTGCCAACGAAGAGCTATTGAGACTATTGTATATTGCCATGAAATATTAAAACCGAAGGATTTGCAGGAACTCTTTGAGCGAGTAGAACCAGATGCGCTTTACCAACACCTTCCATTAAAACAAGAAATAGACATTATTCCCTTTCCCAAATATGCCCTCAAAATGGCAACCGGATCAGGCAAAACCTGGGTGTTGGCAGCATTGCTTGTATGGCAGTATTTTAATAGGTTAAATGATAAGAAAGGTGATTATTCTCATCGCTTCCTGGTGGTTACTCCTGGGCATGAAGTGTTAAATCGTTTACTTGATTCCTTTCGGGGAAAACGAGATCCGAAAACAGGGAATAGGAATCCAGAAAAATCCGATTATAAACGGGCTTTATTTATGCCAGAAGGAGCACGTTGGAGAGATAGATTCCATCTGGGAGAGCCAATTTTAGGCAAAAATATTAATCCTAATATACAGCCTCCTAATGGACCTTTTGTTTGTATTACAAATTGGCAACAATTCCGGTTGAAGTCAGGCGCTAAGAATCTGTGGGCTCAATTTACTGGTGAAGATGTAGAAGAAATGCCAAAAGGCGAAGTCATCCTCGATTTTCTCTCTCAATATCCGGATTTGATGGTAATGAACGATGAGGCTCATCATGTTCATGGGAAAAAGGCTGCGACAGGAGAAGAGTTGGTCTGGCGTCAGTTCATGAATGTGCTTTATCAAAGATTAAAAGAGCGTCATCCGGATGAATTTGGTCCCTTTGTCCAGATCGACTACTCCGCTACTCCCTTTTATGGAAGCGGTGAAAAACGGGAGTACTTCCCTCATATTGTATATAACTATGAATTGAAAACGGCCATGCAGGACATGTTGGTTAAACAGCTTTTCTTAGAAGAACGTCAGGCAATAGGTGGCGAATCATTGGAAGATTTGGATTTTCGCGCAGACCGATTTGAACCCGAAGGTGGACATAGGCGTGGTGAAATAAAATCTCTATCTGCTGGTCAGAAACTTCTCTTGGAGATTGGTCGATTAAAGATGGAACAGTTGTCCAAGGAGTTCAAACAAAAAGAGCTTGGTAAGAAACCGGTTATGATGGTGCTTTGCGAAGACACTACCGTAGCTGATAAGACAAAAGATCATTTTGCTACTTTAACCGACGAGAACGGAAATTACTATGTTGAAAATCGAGTAATGGTTATTCACTCAGACCTTTCAGATAAAGCCCTCCTTGAGGCTAGAAAAAACCTTGATAAGATTGATATGGATGATGATCCTCTCAGAGTTGTTATCTCTGTGTTAATGCTAAGAGAAGGTTTTGATAAAAACAACATCTGTGTAACGGTAGTTTTGCGTGCATCCGAGGCAGACCTTTTGTTGGAACAGATTGTCGGTCGTGGTTTGAGGTTGATGTTTCCCGGTTATGAATTCCCTGAGCTTCAAGATGCCAAAAAAGACGCTTTTCTTGAAATCAGAAACGATAAGAAACCTTCAAATTCGTTAGATTTTCTGTTTGTGGTTGAACATCCGCGTTTCCGTGTTTTTTACGAAAGTCTGAAACAGCAAGGTTATATGATTGGAAGCGGAGATACGAGTGGAACCACATCTACCGGCGACATAATACCAGTGGACGCTATAACAGAAAGAATCAAAGATTACGACATTACTTGGCCTATTCAGATTTTTGATGAAGGACGCATGCCCGAACTTTCGCAAATAGATATTAAGACCTTTCCTAAATATCCTTTTGACATACACAATTCAAACTTTTCAAAGTTAAAACAGTATGTTGGAAAGCTTATTATCCAAGAAACTCATGTAGAAACCGGCAAAAAGACAAAAACCTGGAAATTAGACAACGAGTATTTTGATTATTCTCATTTTCTTAGGCAAGCATCCAGAGCAGTGGCAACCAGAGGGAAGACATCGATCATAACGGCAAAACAAGCGGGAATCGCCCAACTGATTGACGATTTTACTTCTGATTATTGTTTCGGTGAATCCATAGATTTTACAAAGCAGGAGAATTATTCGGTGTTAAATTATATCCTGGTTTTTGATCATATTGTCCAGACTATTCATAGGGCAATCGTAAGGCTAATCGAAGGATATAAATATGAAGCTAAGGGATTATGGGGGAAGTTATCGGAAGTTCCGCGAGTCATGGTAAGAGAAAGCAAATCTATAGAAACAACCAAAAGCATTTATCCGCGGGTAGGTTATCAAATTAAAGGAGGAGGTTTTGAAAGAGATTTCATGCAGAATGTTTTAAATCCTTCTGCTGAAGTCCTTTCTTTCGCAAAACTTGACAGAAGACATAGATTGAAGATAACCTATCGCGATCATACTGGAATATTGAGAAATTATGAAGTTGATTTTATTGTGAAAACTGAAAATAAAATATATTTGGTAGAGACAAAAGCGGACAGAGATATTGATAGTCCAAATGTAGCAGTAAAAGTTCGAGCTGCTGTGGCCTGGTGTGAGCAGGCGTCTACTGTTTCACCGCCATCTGGTTATGAACAATCCCTTGACTGGGAATACATCATTTTATCCGAAGGATTATTTAAAAACAACCAGGGATTGGGATTTGAAGCTTTAGTTCCTTTATGCCAAGGGCTTCGGGATAGGATTATTGCTCAAGCGGAAAGTAAGTTGTTCTTGCTATAATATAAGTCCTTAAGTCACGTAACCTGCGCACCTGACACCAAAATAAAACCCCTTTATTATTCCTAACCCGTAGTCTCTCTTACCCCCAGAAGCAAATTCGATAGCACTTCGATGGTGAAAAGGATGGCGCCGGTATTTATGAGCGGACGGTACCAGCGCAGCGCTCCCGTCTGGGAGAGGCAGTGTATTATACCCGCCCCTTACCGCATTCATAGAATGCATAACTTTTCCGCCGAAGGCGGATCCGCCTCTGGCGGAGAATCTTGAATCTTAAATCTTGAATTTTGAACCTTGAATTTTGAATTTTTCAGCTGAAGTTAAATCCGCCTCTGGAGGAGAATTTGCACGAACTACGCATCGAAATTTATACGCAAATCAATAACCATGAATAGCTTGGAAGAAAAGTGAGAAAAAAAATAAAACAAGCACCTGATGCACCAGTTCCACCGGTCAAACCTTTTCGCATGCAGTGAGGTGGTTCATTTTTAAATTTGCACTTTGCACTCTGCAATCTGCAATCAATCTTTTGACCACTACTATCATTCTTTTGAATCGCCTTATCAGGTTCCCCGTTGATAACGGATTCATCCTGAACGGAGTCACCGTGAACGGACACCTTGTCCGTTACCTCAAAACGTTACTGATAAAAGTGTCCGTGACGAAAGTGAAAAGAACACAGCAACAAAAAAGCGATGGCAACCTAAAATCTGATCGCCATCGCTTTCGTATTTATATCTATTCTGTTATCAAGCGTCGGTTTCTTTTGTCGGTTCCTCCGTGGAAGTTGCGGTATCATCCGGTTTCTCCTCAGCGGCAGCGGAAGCTTTTTCTTCTATCCCAGACGGGGCGTCCGCCTTAGCTTCTTCAGCTTTTGTCTCGCTTCCCGGAGCAGTTGGTGATTCACTCGCAGCTGGTGGTGCAGGAGTTTTGGCTCCAGAGGCTTTTTCACCCTCCACCTGCGGCCGTTGTTCCACTATCTCTTCTACTTTTTGGGTCTTGGTCGGATGTCTGCCTAAGAAATCCTCCAACTCGGTTTTTTCCCTGGTGCGATAGAATGCCTCCACCGACAGCACAATCTTCTTCCCCGGATGATCAAACTCCGTCACCTTCAGGGGCAAAATATCCCCTTCGTTGAACGCATCCGCAGGTTTGGATATCTCCGGCTTTCCCAGATGGATGGTGGATACAAACCCTTCCACCTCTTCTCCCAAATCCACGATAACTCCCCGGTCCAAGAGACGTAAGATCTTACCGGAGGTCTCGTTCCCCACGCCAAACTTTCGCGAAAGCTCGGGCCAGGGATCGTCTTTGGTCTGTTTGTAACCCAAGGATATTCGGCGGTTTTCCCGGTCCACGTTCAGCACCACTACCTCCACCTTGTCCCCTTTCTTCATCACCTCCGAAGGATGCTGGATCCGCTTGGTCCACGACATGTCGGAGATGTGAACCAGACCGTCGATCCCCTCCTCCAGCTCAATGAACGCACCGAAGGCGGTGAGATTCCTCACCTTTCCCGTAACCCGGGTGCTGGATTTGTATTTCTGCTCTATGTTCGCCCAGGGATCGGGCTCGAGCTGTTTGATCCCCAGAGAGATCTTTTCGTTGTCCTTGTCCACGGACAAAACCACCGCCTCCACCGTATCGCCGATCGCCATCAGCCGGGAGGGATGCTTGATGTGCTGGGTCCACGACATCTCGGAAATGTGGATCAATCCCTCCACTCCTCTCTCCAACTCCACGAAAGCACCGTAATCGGTAAGGGAAACCACCTTTCCCTTGATCTTCTTGCCCACCGGATATCTCTCCTGAATGTTCTCCCAGGGATAAGGGGTCAGCTGTTTCATCCCCAAAGAGATCCTGCCGGTGCTCGTGTCGAAATCGATGATCTTGACGTTGATCTTATCCCCCAAAGCCACCAGCTCGCTGGGATGGCTTATCCTCCCCCACGACATGTCGGTGATGTGCAGCAGTCCGTCAACTCCGCCCAAATCGATGAACACGCCGAAGTCGGTGATGTTCTTCACCACTCCCTCCCTCACCTGTCCGGTCTCGATCTCTTTGAGCAGCTTCTCCTTCTGTCTTAATCTCTCCTCCTCCAAAACCGATCTTCGCGAGACTACGATGTTGCGCCGGGCTTTGTTGAGCTTGATCACCTTGAATGACATTATCTGACCCAAAAGGGCATCGAAATCGGGAACCTGTCTTAAGGCAATCTGGGAACCGGGGAGAAAAGCATCCACTCCCATCAGGTCCACCACCATTCCTCCCTTGATCCTTCTCAGGATCCGTCCGTCCACCAGCTCTCCCTTATCATGAGCGTCTTTTACCCGGTCCCAAACCCGCACGAAATCGGCTTTCTGCTTGGATAAAACCAGCTGACCGTCCTGGTCTTCGATGGCATCCAAATATACCTCGATCTCGTCTCCCACACTGATGTTGATCGGCTCGATGAACTCGGCGATGGGGATTATCCCTTCCGACTTGAAGCCCACGTCCACGATCACGTCCTCCTTGGTCACTCCCATCACCCTACCCTTGACGATCTCCCCCTCCTGAATGTCCCTTAAGGTGGGCTCGTACATCTTCAGGTACTGCTCGAATTCTTCCGTGGAATATTCTCTATCCACGGCTATGGAAAGATCCCGCATCAGCGTAGAAACCGGTTTCTCCACCACTACTGGTTTAGGCGCCGGCTCCACCGCTGCCACCTGGATCGGTTTCGGGGTTGGCTCCACCTTGGTCTCCGTCATCTTCTTCACCGGAGCGGGAGCTTTTCCTTTGGCACCGGATGGTTGTTTCTCCGTCCTTCTCCTTGGCGGCATGGGTCTTCGCCTTGGAGATTTGGCGTCCTTATCACCTCCTTTTCTGGGAACTATGGCCGCTCCGCCCTTCTTGTCAACAGAAGCGGGAGCGTCTTTCGGTTTTCTCTCTTCCACCATTTTAAGTAAATCCTCCTTTATACAGAATTTCCCCTCACCGGGGATTATTTCCTTATACGTAACTAATTGTAACTTTTTATACGTTCCACCACCTGTTTTATTAACCAATCCGGGGTGGAGGTGCCGGCAGTGACTCCCACCGAATTCACCTGTCTAAACCACGACCTTCGCAGTCCCTTGTCGGTTTCCACATGATGGGTGGAGGTGCCGTGCTTTTTGCACAATTTAGCCAAACGGGAAGTGTTGGCGGAATTATATCCTCCCACCACGATCATTATATCCACCCGGCTGGCTAATTTCAAAGTGGCTTTCTGCGCCCGGGCGGTGGCATGACAGATGGTGTTACAAACCTTTAGTTCCTCCGTATTTTCGACCAATCTCCCGATGGCTTGTTTGAAAGCATCGATGCTTAAAGTGGTCTGTGCCACGATCCCCAATTTTTTGAATCGACCCAGTTTCGACTTCGGAGGGTTCTGGTTTATCACCAGTGCCGAGTCGTTTACGTAACCTACGATTCCCTGGACCTCCGGGTGATCCGCTTCCCCCACCACCGCCACCTGATAGCCCTGATCGTAAAGTAGTTTTGCCTTCCTTTGAGCTTTTCTCACGAAGGGGCAGGTAGCATCCACCACCTCTACCGGCTTATCTTTCAACCGCCTTAGAATCCGGGGATGGACGCCGTGTGAGCGGATGATAAGCGTTCCGGTTCTTATCCCTTTTATATCCTTCAGAACGTGCACCCCTTTTCTTTCCAAATCCTCCACCACTTGCGGATTATGAATTATTGGACCTAAGGTGAATACTTTTTTGTTTTTCCTTTTGGCTGCATCACAGGCGAGTCTGATGGCTCTCTTCACGCCAAAGCAAAAACCTGCTTGTTTTACCACATAGACTTTCATTTTCGAGCCCATCCGCACAATTTAATCTTTTTTTCAAAAAAACCAATCAAAATCTTTCTTTTTCGATTGTGTCTTTTAACCTCCCGATCCGATTCATTATCTCCTGGCCGATGATTTTGTATCCCTCCTTGTTTTTGGGCACCCGGGCGAGCCAGTCTTTTTCAATAGGGATATCGAAACCGATTACCAATCTTCTCCCCTTAAGAAAGCAGTCCAAAAGATCGCTCGAATTGGAAATATAGGTCGGCACGATGGGCACCCCCGCTTCGCATGCGATCATGCCCACCCCCAGCTTGGGTTCTAGAAAATTCCCCTCCCTGCTCCTGGTCCCCTCGGGAAAAAGGAGAAGTGCCCTACCCTCCTTCAAAAGCCAAATCGCTTGGGTAATTGCCCTCCGGTCAAACGCCCCCCGGGCAATGGGGATGGCATTGTATTTACGGATCAACCAGCCGAAAAGGGGATGGGAGAATAGCTCCGCTTTGGCCAGATAAGAAAGCTCCCGGGGACAAACCGATCCGATGAAAGGCGGATCAACATACGCTGCGTGATTGGAAGCGATGATCACCCCCCCGCTTTTGGGTATATGTTCCGTTCCGATTCTTTTGTACCGCCAAAAGATCTTAAGAAAGACCCTGATCAGAAAACAACTGATATAATAATAGGTTCTCACATTAGATTTTTACGGAACCTCAACCTCAAATTGTGTCTCTTTCGACTTCTCTCTTTTTAAACAGCTCAATCACCCGGTCCACCTGTTGTTCAATGGTCAAATGGGTGGTATCCACCACCACGGCATCTTTAAGCCGCAAAAGCGGGCTGGTTTCCCGCTCCGAATCCAGCTTGTCTCTTCTGGAGATATCATTTATCTGCTCATCTACGGTCGTGTCAATCTGCTTCTCTTTCAACTCACGGAAACGTCTTTTGGCTCTCTCACCTATATCTGCATCCAAGTAAACTTTGAAAGCTTGTGGGAAAACCACCGTAGTCGTATCCCTTCCTTCTGCTACCAGATCCTTCTCCTGTCCCATCTTCCTCTGCATCTCTACCAGTATCCTTCTCACCTTCTTGTGCATGGATACGTACGACACGTTTCTGTTCACCTGGGGTTCTCTTATCTTCTCGGTCACGTCCTCTCCGTCCAGAAAGATTCTATTCACACCCCCTTTGTTTTCAAAAGTGATCACGGAATTTTCTGTAAGTTGCTTAAGTTTGTCTTCGTTGTCTACATCCACACCAAGTCGTAAAGCTTTCCAGGTGATAGCACGATACATGGCTCCGGTGTCCAAATACATAAAACCGAGTTTCTGTGCCACCAACTTGGCGGTGGTGCTTTTCCCCGAGCCCGCGGGTCCATCTATGGCAATTATCCTACTATTCATGACAATATAATCGCGACACTATTTTTGAGCAAATTTTGGTTGAAAGAATCCGGTAATGCCATCCCCATGAATATTGCAGGGATGAATTTGTGGGTGGCAGGTAGAATAGACTTCATGGGAGGAAGATTCTCTTTATCGCAGAAACCAATGTTTCATCCTGATGAGGAAAAACGGTCCTCAAATCCAATACAAATTTCTGACCTTCGATCCGCCCAATGACAGGCGGAGTTTGTTGTCTGAAAAGTTGAGCTTGTTGGTTTGCGGAAAAAACCGGTTTGATTACGGATATGGTTATGCTGGGCAGTGTTTCACCGGGGAGTGATCCTCCCCCAATAGTGCTTTGACTCTTTTGGACAACCATCTGTATGCCTGATTTTTTAAGCTCGGTTTCAATTTTCTCCGCTCGGTTCTGTAAACTCTCCAGAGGTGCGCTGATCATCTGCCAAACGGGAATTCTCTTTATCGCTTCCCCTTTGAGATAGTACAGCAGAACTTTCTCCAGTCCTGCCAAAAACATCTTATCCAGCCGCAAAGCCCGATACAAGGGGTGTTTTTTCAAAATATCCACATATTTTCTTTTTCCCAAAATTATCCCTGCTTGCGGAGCTCCTAAAAGCTTGTCTCCGGAAAAGCAAACCAAATCTGCACCGGCAGAGAGTGCCTCCGTCATGGTGGGTTCGTGAGCCAGATGGAAATCCTCGGTGCGAAGAAGAACCCCGCTTCCCAAATCCTCGACCACCGGAAGTTTGTTTCTTTTCCCCAATTTAACCAGCTCCGCAAGTGAGGGTTTCTGCACAAAACCCATCATCTTGAAATTGCTCTGGTGTACTTTAAGCAAAAGTGCACTCTGGCGGGTAATGGCTTTTTCGTAGTCGGAAATGGTGGTATGGTTGGTCGTCCCTACCTCCCTTAAATTGGCACCGCTCAAAGAGAGGATCTCCGGAATCCGAAAACCTCCTCCGATCTGCACCAGCTCCCCCCGGGAGACGATCACCTCTTTGTCCTTGGCCAAAGCGGAGAGGATCAAAAGCACCGCCCCGGCGTTATTGTTCACCGCCAAGGCCGACTCAGCCGAGGTCAAGGTGCAGAGCAGCTTTTCGACAAAAACTCCCCTTTTGCTCCTTTTGCCTTCTTTAAGATCAAACTCCAGGTTATTGTAATTTACGCTCACCTCTTTAATGAAAGACAGAGTGTTTTCATCCAACGTGGCTCTCCCCAGGTTGGTATGAAGAATGACTCCGGTGGCATTTATCACCGGCTGCAAAGAGGAAGAGGTATGTTCATGGAGAATATTTTTAATCGTTGAGACTATTTGTGGTAATGAAACTGTCCCCTTGTTTTTCTTAGCTTCCTCCCGAACTGTTTCCACCGCTCCTTTTACCACCGATGCTACCAGAGGATGAGATAATTTATCTATGTATGCCTGAAGCTCTGGAGCCTCCAATATCTTCTCTACGCTTGGAATCTGTCTTAATTTCTCTTGGATTACTTTTCGACCTGAATTCGGCATCTCTTATCCTCTATGATCTCACCGATAACCGCGCCCGAAATTCCCTTGGCTGTCAACGCTTGCAGAAGTTTTCCTTCTTGTTGCTTTGGCAATGAGATGAGCAACCCTCCGGAGGTTTGGGCATCCGAAAGGATCAGTTTATCTTCATCCGTGATCTCCTTGCTCCAATCCACTCTTTCATTGGCGAATTTGAGATTGCTCAATGTTCCGCCCGGGACTATGTTCTCTTGTGCCAGTTGGTAAGCGGGTTCAATCACCGGAATCTTAGACATATATATCTTAGCCCCTGTTTTCGAAGCTTGAACCAACTCACAGAGATGTCCCAAAAGCCCGAAGCCGGTTATATCGGTGCAGGCATTGGCACCGGTCTCGATCATCGCTTCGGAAGCAAATCTGTTCAAAAAAGCCATTATCTTCACCACTCTTTTTACTACATCTTCTTCGACCAGATTCCTTTTAATGGCGGTAGTTATAATCCCCGTACCAATGGGTTTGGTTAAAACCAATGAATCTCCAACCTTCGCACCGGCATTGCTGATTATTTTATCCGGATGAATCGTCCCCACTACTGCCAATCCATAAATAGGCTCTTTTGTCTTAATGGTATGACCGCCGATGATGGACACATCTGCTTCCAGCGCTTTATCTGCACCCCCTTTGAGCATCTCCTCCAATGCCCAAAGAGGCACGCTCTGGGGTGGGTAACCTACTATGTTCAATGCCGTTACCGGTTTCCCTCCCATAGCATATATGTCGCTTAAAGAATTAGCTGCCGCAATCGCTCCATAATCATAAGGATCATCCACAATGGGTGGAAAAAAGTCCACGGTATGAACGATGGCCAAATCCTCTCTGATCTTGTAAACCCCGGCATCATCCACGGAATTAAACCCGATCAGAACGTTAGGATCGCTCGTCTGGGGAAGTTGGCTCAGCACCTGAGCCAGGTCCGATGGACCGCATTTTGCCGCTCACCCCGAGCTGGTGGCTAAACTGGTCAATCTGATTTTTTCTCTTGTATCCATACCTTAATTATTAACAAGAAAATTCTCTGATTCAATCATCAAATCATGATATGCTTCAGTTGGCAAATTAAAAGTCTGAGCAAAGAATAGGATTTGTATCCTACAAATATGTATCAATCTTCTGATCATTATCTTAACAAATCGTTCATCTGATTTCGGACCAATGAAAAATTTGTGTGTGTAGTATTCTGTTCCGTTGTCGATGGCTACTTCATAATACATAGCTTTGAAATCCCCATGTGCCCATTCATTTATGGATTTATATATGGTATCATATACAAACTCTCTCCAGAAAGTTTCAGAGTCTGTAGGGAAAATCCTTTTCTGTCTATGTTTATCATCTAGAATTGAAGCCATACTTTTTCTGTCTGGTAATTTACCTTCATTCTCTCTCCATTTTCTTTCTTCTTCTGGAAATTCCCTAAAGTATATTGCCCTTAAAACAAATTCAACTGCTCTCTTATGAACAGCTTCACAATCTCCCATATAACCTTTGGAGAGTAGTAATAAACTATTGTTTATAGCCATCAATGCATGAAGAGCATGTAGAATAATGGAGTATTCAGGATACTGGTCACTTTTAAAGCTACTTGACTTAATTAGATCCTCAATCTTATTCATAAGACTTTTCAGTAAATTAACTCCGCTTATTTGCTTTGAATCAAAATACTTGGAAACATATTCTTCTTCTTGGGAAAAAAGGCTTTTCATAACATATCCCCCTCATAATTGCTGGTTGGTTAAGGGTGCCCTCATCCTTGACCCTTTACCAGCTAGTAGGGACACCCCACTCTAACCAGGAATAAAATGACCTCCCTGATCAATCAGAAATATTTTTGGCGGAAGGGGTGGGAATCGAACCCACCTCCCCCCGGACGAGCCGGGGAGACCACGGATTTGAAGTCCGCAAGGACCACCAGATCCTATCCGCTTCCGTCAAAGGTAATATAATGTGGAAATCTCAATTCTGCAAATTCTATGTTCACTTATTTCACCATTATAATAACCCCAAAATTAATGTTGGTGTTTGCTTTTTGTTTCGTTATATTAGCTCAAAATTGAGGAGCACCAGATGGAAACGCAAAGAAAATACTTGCTGGAGAGAGCGGGTAAGGTTGCCATAGTTCAACTCTATGCTGACGGTTTTGAGGAATTGGGCTTAGCGGAAAAGGTCAAAGCCTATTATCTGTGTCAGGCTGCTCTATCAGGTCGTGACATCACCTATGATCAGATTCACCGATATGGTCTGTCTATAAGAAACGTGCTGGAGGAGATCATCACCCATTCCCAGGGGATAGACATGGTCATCCTGGAGAGAATCAAAAGCTACCTGAAGCTCTTCTGGATTTTCAACGGGAATTATGGCACGAATAATCGGAAATTCGTCCCCGAATTCACCTATTCGGACCTTTTTTCTTCTGCTAAGCTTGCCCTTTCCAATAGTGCGAATTTCGGAATGAGGAATGAATCCGAATTGGAGGGGTTACTTAATGATCTGAAGAGAACAATTTTCGATTTCGATTTCGAGCCGATCTTGGCGAATAAATCGCCTAAAACCGGGGAGGATATAATCGCCGCCAGTGGCAACAATTATTATGAAGGAGTAACCTTAAAAGACTTGGAAACCTTCCAGGAGAGATATCCCTTAAATTCGAAAGTGATCAAACGGGATGGGAAAATATTTGAATCGGTCTACAGAACCGGCACGACCGAGATTCCCTCAGGTATGTATGCCGAAAATTTAAATCGGTTGATCGGTTATTTGAAGGAGGCCATTGCGTTTGCTCAGCCCGGACAGAAGAGAGTGTTGGAACACCTTATCCGGTATTTTCAAACCGGCGATCCGGCTGATTTCGAGAAATACAATATCGAATGGGTAAAGGGTAATCCCGCAGTCGAGACCATCATCGGTTTTATCGAAGTATATAATGATGCCCGGGGAGCCAAAGGTGAATACGAGGGGATGGTCTGTTTCGTCGATCGGAAGATCAATCGGATGATGCAGAGTATCGCTCAGCTGGCGGAATATTTCGAGGGGAAAACCCCTTGGCACGATAAATATAAAAAGAAGAATATCACCGCTCCGGTGGCTAATGCGGTTAACGTTCTGGTAGGGATAGGCGGGGAGGGGCCGATCCCGCCGTTGGGCATAAATCTTCCTAACGCCCAGAATATCCGGGAAAAATACGGCAGCAAGAATTTCGTCCTCACCAACGTATCCTCCATCATCCACCAACTTTCTTCCGAGAAAGCCACCGGGGAGTTTGCTTTAACCGAGGAGGAAATCGAGTTGGAGAAACTTTGGGGCGAGAAAGCCGATTTGCTGGAGACCACCCTGCACGAGATTTTGGGGCACGGATCGGGAAAGGTAAGTGAGAAGTTGACCAAGGATCCCCATGAGTATCTGAGGGAATTTTACTCCAGCTTGGAGGAGGCCCGAGCAGACCTTCTGGCTTTGTGGCACATCTTCGATGAGAAACTGATGGAGATAACCGGAATCAATGAGAAATGCGGCGAGGCATTGTACCGGTATTATGCTCGCGCCGACCTGCTCCGTTTAAGAGCGGTAAAGACCGGTGACCGGCTGGAAAAGGATCACGCTCGCGGCAGACATATGATCGTCACCTATCTGAGAGAGAAAACTGGTGTCATTGAGGTAGTGGAAAAGAGCGGGAAGGTATACTTGAAGGTCAACGATATCCGGAAGATGAGACAGGGTATAGGTGAGCTTCTGTCATTGATCATGGAAATCAAGGCGGAGGGTGATTATCAGGCAGCCAAAAAACTAGTGGAGAAATACGGGATAAAAATCAACACCGAGTGGAGAAATCAGGTGATAAAAAGGGCGGAAGCCATAGATCTTCCCGATCATTACGCTTTTGTCATGCCGGAATTGGAAGCAATAAAAGACGAAAGCGGGAAAATTGTAGATGTGAAGATTTCATATCCTCGCGATTTCACCAAACAGCAGTTAAAGTATTCGGGCAAAATCTAAAACGGAGCAGATGGTGGGAGTATCGAGCTTTAGCCTGCTCTGAAGCTTAATTGAAACTGAAAATCGTGAATTTGACTCATCTATCAATTGGTTATTGAGGTGATTTTATGCCGGTCTCAGTTAAAATTGGTGATTACCTTATCGGTGGTGGAAACAAGTTAGCACTTATCGCGGGTCCCTGCGTGATCGAATCGGAAGAGATTGTCTTCACCGCTTGCGAAAAAATAAAAGAGATCACTACCCGCCATCATATCCCCTTTATATTCAAAAGCTCTTATTCCAAAGCCAACCGGCTGAATATCGATTCTTATTCCGGTCCCGGTATGGAGCGGGGGCTGCGAATATTGGAGAAGGTGAAAAGAAAGTTCGATGTCCCGGTTTTAACCGATATCCACCGTCCCGATGAAGCAGACCCTGTCTCCCGGATAGTAGATATTGTGCAGATACCCGCATTCTTGTGCAGACAGACTGATCTGATCCTGGCTGCGGCTAAAACCGGTAAGCCCCTAAACATAAAAAAGGGGCAGTTCATGGCGCCGGAAGACATGTTGCCCATCGCCAGGAAGGCAGAATCAGCCGGGAATAAAGATATTCTTCTCACCGAACGGGGGACTTTTTTCGGTTATCACAATTTGGTGGTAGACATGCGATCGCTTTTGATCATGCGTAACTTGGGCTATCCAGTGGTATTCGATGCCACGCATAGTTTGCAGCTTCCCGGCTCGCTGGGAAGTCATTCCGGTGGAACTCCACAATTTATCCCCCCTTTAGCTCGAGCTGCGGTGGCTTGCGGTTGTGATGCTCTGTTTTTGGAAACCCACCCGGATGTAGGAAATGCTCTTTGTGATAAAGATAGCATGTTACCGTTGGACAAATTAGAGGAACTGTTGATCCGGGTCAAGGCAATTGATGAAGTGATAAGAGGGATAAATAAATAACCGTAGGGCCAACCTTTATGATCAAAAGTAAATGATCTGTGAGGTAACAAATCCCTACCGCTGAAAATATTCTAACAATGGTAAAAAGAAAAAATCGGATAGAAAAACTGGCGCAGAAGATCAAATTGCTTATATTGGACGTAGACGGCGTACTCACCGACAACGGATTGTACCTGGATGATGACGGGGTGGAATCCAAAAAATTCAACGTCTCGGATGGACTGGGGATTAGCTTGGTACAAAAAGCAGGTGTGAAAGTGGCTTTGATATCGGGACGTCCCTCCCCGGCTACAAATTTCAGAGCTTTACAACTGAAAATAGAGCACATATATTTAGGACAAACCCATAAGCTGGAAGCATATGACGAGCTGAAGAGAAAGCTGGCTGTCAAGGATGAAGAGATAGCTTATCTGGGGGATGACCTTTTGGATATCCCGGTCTTGAAAAAAGTGGGATTCCCCATCTGTGTTCAAAATGCGCATCCTTTGGCAAAACGCTTCGCTAAACTGGTGACAAAGGCCAGAGGCGGGGAAGGTGCGGTGCGAGAGGTGGCGGATTTGATCCTGAAGGCAAAAAATAAAGATCCATTGGAGTGGATATAATCATGAAGGAAAAAGCCAAAGAGGTGATTCGTAAAGAAGCCAAAGCCATCGCTAATCTGGAAAAGAAGATAGACGAGAAGTTCAGCCGGGCGGTGGAGCTGTGCTTAAAATGCAAGGGGCGGGTGATAGTCACCGGCATAGGGAAATCGGGCATAATCGCAAGGAAGATCGCCGCCACCTTGACTTCCACCGGCACTCCCGCATTTTTCCTTCATCCCACCGAGGGAACTCACGGAGACGTGGGCATGGTGCGGAAGAACGATGTGGTAATCGCCATCTCCAAAAGCGGGGAGACAGATGAGATATATCAGTTGATCCCCCTTTTCAAAAGAGTGGGGGTTCCCATAATCACCTTTACCGGTAATATCAAATCTCCGCTGGCGGAGAAAAGCGACGTGGTGATCGATGTGTCGGTGGACGAGGAGGCCTGCCCCTACGACCTGGTCCCTACCTCCAGCACCACCGCCGCACTGGTGATGGGGGATGCCTTGGCTATCGCGCTTCTGGAGGAGAGAGATTTTTCCTCCGAAGATTTCGCCCTGCTTCATCCCGGAGGACAGCTGGGCAGGAAGTTGATATTGAAGGTCTCCGACATCATGCATTCCGGAGACGAGATACCAAAGGTATCCGAGGATACCGGGATCAAGGAAGTGATCCTGGAGATGACCTCCAAGCGTTTGGGGACCACCACCGTGGTCAACCAGAAAGGCGAGCTGGTGGGAATCTTCACCGACGGAGATTTGAGAAGAGTGGTGGAAAGGACGGACAACATCTTTTCCCTAAAAGCCAAGCAGGTAATGAGCAAGAATCCCAAGACCATCAGTGGAGATGAATTGGCAGTCAAGGCCCTGAATTTGATGGAGTCATACAGCATCACCTCACTGGTCATCACCAACGGAAAAAAGGAGCCGGTCGGGATTGTGCATCTTCACGATATCCTTAAATCTGGGGTGGTGTGACACAATATCCACTTTCTTTCGCTAGAGCAGTTTAGGTTAAGGTTTAAAATTCAAATCACCATCAAAAAGCGAAAGTTTAAATGCATTGCGAGAGAATATCCATAGAATTTTGGATTTTGAATTGCATTTTGTAATTTTTCTATTTGAATTTTGAACTTTCCTTTCCCCTCTTCTAACGTCTGCAAAAAAAGAGAAGTCAACACCTTTTCAGATGAAACAAATTAGGAAGCGAATCAAAAACTGGTTTCTGTTCCGACTAATCACCACCATTATTTCCCTTCTTAATTTTCTGCCCAGGAATTCCGCCATTGCCTTGGCAGGTTTTCTCGGTAAACTTTCATATTTCTCAATTGCTCAAGCCAGAAGGAAAACCAAGGAGAATTTGAAGCTGGCTTTTGGTAAAGAGATCAGCGAAAATCGTCTTAAGGAAATAGCTTGTCAGGTTTTTGTGAATTTAGGGAAAAATGTGGCAGATGCGGTTCGTTTGAAGAAAACCAGATGGGAAGATGTGGAAATGATTACTGAAATCGACGGGTTAGAATATTTTGATACCGCTTACCGGGCTGGAAAAGGGGTTATCGGTTTCACCGGGCACATCAGCAACTTCGAGCTGATGGCAGCTTATTTCTCCTTGAGGGGTTACAAATTATCCGTGATTGGACGAGAGGTGTACGACCCGAGATTGAATCGACTATTGGTGAAGAACCGGGAAAGCGTCGGTTTGAGAAACATACCTTCATCCGCTGGAGTCAAACCCTTGCTTAGAGTTTTGAGATCAGGAGAATTTCTGGGGATATTAGCCGATCAAGATTCCAGCCGGGTGCGTGGAGTCTTCATCAATTTCTTTGGCAGACCCGCCCGCACACCGGTTGGTCCTGTGCTTTTAGCTTACAAGACCGGTTCTCCCATCGTGCCGATGGCGATAGTCAGGAAAGAGAAGAATAGTTACAAAATTATTGTCAAACCCCCGGTAGAACTCGCTTGTTCTGATAACCGGGAAAAGGATATAGCAGACACTCTACAGAAATGCACTGATGCATTGGAATCGATTATCCGGGAGTATCCCGATCAGTGGCTATGGATGCACGATAGATGGAAGAGCCAACCGGAGTAATAAAGAATAGCTATGTACAGGTTGCATTCATGCGACCCTGCGCCAAACGGACTTGATGAATCAAACCCAAGGAATCGTCATCTTTTTTCTAAACTAGAATTTTCTGATAGAATAATCTCTCTTAAAACCAGCACCGGTGGAGCCCCATAACTTAAAAGTTTCTGGTTAAACTCTTTCTGAGAAAATTTATCCCCTACTTTCTGGCGATATACTTTTTCTAAATCCATTATCTCCTGGAATCCTACAAAATATGTTGATATCTGGGTGGAAGTAAGAATAGCTCTCACCCATTTACCTTCCGCCTCCGATTGCTCCTGAAATCCCTCCTCCATCATGAACTTTACCGCTTCATCCTGGGTCATGTATCCGGCGTGGATTTTGTAATCAAGAATGGCATTAATGATAGCCCGCAGATACATCTTAAGCTGGGTAAGCTCCATCCGGGGATTATAATCTAGATAACCCGCATGGACCATCATCCTCTCTGCATACACCGCCCAGCCTTCGACGAACGTGCCGCTGCCAAAGATCCTCCTCAATAGAGAGGGAAACTTATTGTTATAGAAACCCTGCACGTAATGCCCCGGCATGGCTTCGTGTATACAGAGTTCCTTTAGCATGTAGCTGTTGTATTCTCTCAGGTAAGAATCCTCCTGTTCCTTGGTCCAATCCGCAGGTATGGGAAAAACCCGGAAGAAGGACTTTTGGTTTTTGTCCAAAGGACCGGGTGAATCCAAACCCGCTATGGCTATGCCGCGGGAGAATTCCGGCTCCCAATCCACCTCCAATGGGTTTATTCCGGTCAAGTCTAACAGGTCTTTTTGTTTGACGAATTCCTCCTGTTCTTTCAAATCTTGCCGACAGACCGCTAATAGTTCATCTTTGGTCGGATGTTCTGAGCCGATTGAATCCAGAACTTCTTTTATCACTTGATTTTCTAACAGCTGCCCCTCTTGACCATGTTTATGACCGGGAAACATCTGCGCATGTAAGGGTTGTGCCAGCTCAAACATTCGTTGTCGCACTAAAGCGAGTTCCTGCTCCGCTCTTTTCACTATTTCTCCAGGGGACAAATCCGACTGCAGCGTATACCTAAGCTTCTTCTCAAACAACTCTCTTCCTAATCTGAAATCACCGGTGGATTGAGGCAAAAGGTCCTGTTCCAAGAACGCCTGGAAGCTTTCCAATACTTTGACTGCCCGGTCCATCGGTTCCAAAAGAATGTCTCTCATCTCCGGTGCCTGTTCCAGAAGTTTGGCCAGGTCATTCTTAATCAGACTTATATTCCCCAGGTTTTGTTTTATGGCGGTCTTCGTTTGTATCTCCGGCGGATTCTTGAGATTGTCTTTGGCTTGTTGAACTAAAATGGGAAGACGTTTAAGTCTCAAGGCAACGCTGCTCAACCGGTCTTTCAACGGGGCAAAATCGCGGGAGATTAAGGCGTTGATGGAGCCACCGATCAAATAGGTGTACATCAGCGGACTATTCTCCCACGGTTTTAACTCTTCCAAATGCAGCAATTGATCTTCGATCGCATTACGAAGAATCTGGTAATCCGCCTGGTTGGTGGGATTAAGCTTCAAGGTATCGATGTAAGTTAATTTTTGTTTGAACAAGCTTAAACGTATGATCTCCTCTTGAATCGCCTCTTTGGAGCAGTCATCCAGCATATGATCGTATTTATGCTCTCCCACATAGGTTGCCCAAACCGGGCTGGCCTGATAAAAGGCCTCCAGATACTCGTTCACCAAAGTGCTGAAATTTTGATCCTCCATATCCCTCCTCCCGCAATTAGAAAAGAATGCAAAAAACATAGATAAGGTGATTATGATAACGAAAATCCTTTTCATGCTTTTTTCTCCAGGCTGATTTTTTGAATCAAGTTATAAGGGAGGGGCATATTAAGTTTAGCAAATTTTCGTTCCCGCGGGATCCCCTGCTGGTATAAGTTAAGAACATTTTCAGTAGAACTTTTAAAGGCAACTACCAACGTCATCCCCACATTTCTATTCACTATGAAATAATTATCAAGTAACAAGCAATTATATTCATAAATATTAAAAACCCTCTACACTCTAAACTCTGTACTATCAACTGAAAAACGGTCTCCACTTTTCTTCTGCTGGTTTGGGTGTAATCAAACTTACAAAAATAAGACAGAACAGCGAAATCGCCAAAGCAGGATAAACCGTGGCTACTCCTCCGGGATGCTTGAATAGCTCCCATAGTATGGTGACGAGCATGCCGGAGGCAATGGAACATACTCCCCCTGCCGGAGTGGCTCTTTTCCAAAAAAACGCAGCCAGCGTAGCAGGAGTGATTCCCACGCCATACATGGTGTAAGCATAAAGAGCCATGGCTAAAACGGTGGTAAAGAATTTCACCTGCAGAAATGCTATCACCCCTAAAAGAATCACCACTATCCGCGAATAGAGCACCATTTTCTTTCCGGATACCTCCGGATTTATAAATCTCTGGTAGAAATCCCGCATGATGTTGGTAGCCGGAACTAATAGAAATGAATCCGCGGTGGAGACGATCACTGCTACCAAAGCAGCAAGCAAAACACAACCGATGACGGGAGATAATCCATGACGCACAGAATGCAATAGTACGGTCTCCGGATTGATATCCAGGAATACGCTGCTTCCGATAATGGCTAAAACTACTATCAGACCTTCTACAAAAATTGTTCCCGAAATCCACCCCAAGACCGATACTTTCGCCGCTCTTTCGTCCCGGGCAGAGAAAAACCTCTGGTACATGTTGGACTCGCCCAAAAGTAAAAGCATGGTGGGAAGGGAATAGCTCAAAGTTTCCCAGATGGTCATGGTACCTAAGATCTGGAATCTCTCCGAAGGTAATACCTTCATCACGTTCCCCCAACCACCCGCCATTTTCAGGAAAAACGGATAGGCGATAACAAATCCTAAAAGCAAAATCACCCCGTTCACTACGTCGGTGTATGCAACGGAGAACATCCCGGCCAATGCGGTATACGCGATAACGAAAGCTGCTGTGATGATTATCCCCTGATCCACGGGTATTCCGATCACCAGGTTCAAAACCATCCCGCCGGCTTTGAACTGATAACTTACTATAGCGGTGTATGCAATAATGGTGGTAATGCTTCCCAGAATCCGTGCATATTTATTGTATCGCGCTTCCAAGATATCCGGAACGGTAAACTGGGCAAATCTGCGGGCGCGTCCGGCGATGAAATAAAGTACGATGATCGCCACCCAAACACCGGCATCAAACCACAGGGCAGAAAATCCCTGTCGATAGGAAAGTCCAGCGCCTCCGATAATGCTTCCCGATCCGATCCAGGTAGCTAAGAGCGTCCCCACCAATATTGGAGCGGACAGCTTTCTTCCCGCCACCATGAAATCGGTTTGGGTTTTCACCTTCCCGGAGCGAATCGCCCCCACCCCGATTAGAATTAGAAGATAAATTAAAATAACCCAGAAGTAGAGCATGGGACTTAAGAATTGAGTGATGTACTAATTCAGATTTGTTTCTTCTCCCCCTTTGAAAAAGGGGGAATTAAGGGGGATTTATATAGTTTCACTTCATTAGAGAAGAAGAACTATCTCTCCACTTGACGATAACTTCCGGCAGGAATGTGAACTTCTTTGTATTTTAACGCCGCTTTGACCAAATCCCTGAATAACGGATGCGCTCTTGTGGGTCTGGATTTGAGTTCCGGATGAAATTGCACAGCCACAAACCAAGGATGATCGGTAAGCTCGATGATCTCCACCAACCTTCCATCCGGGGACAGACCGGTTAGTTTCAATCCGGCTTTGGTTAGCGCGTCCCTGAATTGATTGTAAAACTCGTAGCGGTGCCGGTGACGCTCGCTTATTTTTTCTTCGCCGTAGGCCTGGTAAGCCAGACTGTTTTTCTCCAAAATGCAGGGATAAGCTCCCAACCGCATGGTCCCACCCATGTCGGTGATCTTCTCCTGATCCGGCATGAGGTGGATTACTAGGTAAGGAGTGTTCGGATCCACCTCGTAACTGTTGGCTTTTTCCAGATGACACACGTTCCGGGCAAACTCGATCACCGCACATTGCATCCCCAGACAGATCCCTAGATAGGGGATTTTGTTCTCCCTTACGTATCTGATCGCTTCGATTTTCCCCTCTATCCCCCTCTCCCCGAATCCGCCGGGAATCAACACCCCGTCCACGTCCTCAAAAATTTTACTGGCGGTTTGCGGATTCACCTCCTCCGCATTGATCCATTTCAATTCCACCCGGGCATCGTTCTCCACCCCGGCATGTACGAAAGCTTCGATGATGCTTTTATATGCATCCTTTAGATGGGTGTATTTTCCGCAGATACCGATTTTGGCTTTGTACTTCGGATTTTTGATCTTCTCCATCATCTTTATCCAGTCATCCATCTTTAGCTCTCCGCATTTCAAATCCAGATGCTGGATGATCAGGTTATCCAGACCCTCCTGGTGGAAAAGAATGGGGACCTCGTAAATACAGCCCACGTCGATGGCTTGAATCACGGCATCGGGATGGACGTTGCAGAAAAGCCCGATCTTCTCCCGGATCTGTTTGGTCAAGGGTTGAGCCGTGCGGCAGAGAAGTATGTTGGGTTGAATCCCGATCTCCCGGAGCTCTTTCACGCTGTGCTGAGTGGGCTTGGTCTTCACCTCTCCGGCCGAATCGATGTAAGGAACCAGGGTGAGATGAATAAACAAAGTCCTCTGGGGACCGCATTCCAGTCCCATCTGCCGGATCGATTCCAAAAAGGGAAGGCTTTCGATGTCCCCCACCGTCCCGCCGATCTCGGTTATCACCACATCCACCTCCCCGTTCCTCTCCCCCACCTTCTTTATCCGGTCTTTGATCTCATTGGTTATGTGGGGGATCACCTGGACGGTGGACCCCAGATAGCCCCCTTTCCTCTCCCGGCTGATCACCGCATCGTAGATTTGGCCGGAGGTGAGATTGTTGTCCCGGGTCAGATTCTCGTCGATGAATCTCTCGTAGTGCCCCAGGTCCAAATCGGTCTCCGCCCCGTCATCTAAAACAAACACTTCCCCGTGCTGGAAAGGATTCATGGTCCCCGGATCGACGTTGATATAGGGATCGAATTTCTGGATGTTGACCTTCAATCCTCTCTTTTTCAGCAGCAGTCCGATGGAGGAAGAGGCAATCCCCTTGCCCAAGGAGGAAACCACTCCGCCGGTAACAAATATATATTTGACTTTCTTACTTTGATCTTTCACCTCACCACCCCTCCTTTCGGTGATTTTATCTTTTTCAGATCATCCGGCCCGTCGATGGTTTTTATCTTGTGTCTGGTCAAATAGACTTTAATCTTATATCCGTTTTCCAAAACCCTGAGCTGCTCCAATTTTTCCAGCTTCTCCAAAGGTGTTTGTCTCCAGGAGGCAAACTTCATTAGGAAATCCCTTCTGAATCCGTATATGCCGATATGCTCTAAGAAAGGTATACGCTTCAAATGGGATTTACTGACCATTCCCCTCCCAGGATTGGAATAACCTCTGATATAAGGAATGGGATAACGGGAGAAATACAGGGCGAAGCTCTTTTTATCCAGAGTGACTTTAACCACGTTAGGATCGCTAAATCTATCCGGTTCGGTGATTCTGGTAGCTAAAGTTCCCATGAGAACGCCCCTCTCCTTCAGCATGGAGGAGACCAGCGAATCGATAAGACCGGGCGGAAGATAAACCGAATCACATTGAATGTTTATCACCAGGTCATAGTTTAAATTTCCAGCCACCTCCGCCACCCGGTCGCTTCCGGTTGGATGATTTTTCAAACTCACGAAAGCTTCTCCCCCAAAAGCAAACACCCGATCCGATATCCGGGGAGAATCGGTCACCACTATCAAACGGTCCAAAAGTCTGGATTTGGCTACATTCTCGTAGATGTTTTGAACCAGTGGTTTTCCGTGTATTAACTTCAGAGGTTTTCCGGGGAGTCTTTTAGAACCTAATCTGGCGGGGATGATTCCTATGACCCTGGCTTTGCTCATCTTGATTCTATAAAATCATATACGATTAGAATGTATCGCATTTCAATCCGCATTTTACGAAACTCCGGATCGATTGTCAACATAAAATTGTGGCAATCTTGATTTAAAGACCAATTTCAAAGCATAAACACGTCAAATCAACAGTTATCTTATACAGTCACTCTTGGTATACAAAATGTGTCTTTATTAAGTGGAGATTTATTGAATCAAGTTCTGGACGAAATGCGGGGAAATCATATTTGCACTTATCCGGAGAAGGTTGGCAGCTTTTGCGTGTTTTGGGAAAACCTCAATTGAAGTAACCTGAGAGGTAACTGCTTAGGTAACCGAGTGTGCTTCCCCCTCACCGAATAAGAGATCGTGCATCAGCTCGTCTATTCTCTCGATCCGGAAGGGTTTGGCTAAATAGCCGTCCGCTCCCTCCTGCATGGCTTTCTGGGAGGGACAGGAGGTAGGGAAAGCGGTGATTATGACCACCGGAAGCTCGGGGGAGGTTTGCTTTATGTTCTTGAGCAAAGTCATTCCGTCCATGTTGGGCATGCGAATATCGGATATCACCAGATCAAAATCCTGAATCTCAAGTTGTTTTAGGGCCTGTTCCCCGTCCCCCACCCCGATGGGGAAATAATCCAAGCTGCTTAAAACCTCCTGCAGCATGTTGCGGAGCTCATCGTCATCGTCTACCACCAGGATTTTTTTCAGCCGGTAAGGTCTCTCCTCGGCACAGGCGGACTTGATCCCCAGAGACTTTTGTATCAATTCCTCGATCTTGCCGATCCGGAAGGGTTTTGCCAAAAAGCCGTCCGCTCCGCTCTCCATCGCCTGGTCTTTGGTATGGGCAAAGTTGTAACCGGTGATGATCAAAACCGGCAGAAGTGGATTTTGATTCTTTATGTTCTTAAGCAGGGAGAGTCCGTTCACGTTGGGCATTCTAACGTCAGTGATGACCAGATCTATTTTTTCCGTGGCTAGCAGGGATAGCGCCTCTCCGGCGCTTTTTGCCCCAAGGCAAATGTAACCCAAGGCAGAAAGGGTATCCACCAGCAGCAGACGTATACGCTCCTCGTCATCTACCACCAAAATCCTTGGTGCTCCTTTAGTTCGGGTATCCGATTTTAAAGTTATTTGGTCAGTGGGCATAAACCACCTCTTATAATTATCTCTAATTCATATATATTATCGAAACTTTTTATGAATCCTTGAGTTTTTTATTGCATTCTTAACTAAAGTAGAGGAATCGGAGAGTATATATTTGGAGCTTAAGATGTGGAGCTTGAATGAGTTATGGAGTGGGATAATAAATAAACCTGCAGGGTAAATCTGATCCATTGGAATCACCCTTCCCGGATCAGCTTCAAAACTTCCTTCTTCTTCAGATCCAGGATATCCGGACTGTTTGCTTCAATGTTTAAACGCAATAGAGGTTCGGTGTTGGATGGTCTTATATTAAACCACCAGGGACCAAAATCGATGGTGAGTCCGTCCAGATGGTCAACTTTACCTTCGGAATAATGCTCTTCAATTTCCTTCAATTTTCGGGGGATATTCCCCACCCGGCTGTTTATCTCCCCGGAGCGAAAGTAAGGATCGATGGACTTGATTAATGAGGATAGCGGCTCGTTCTCCTCCGAGATCAACTCCAGACAAACCAGTAAAGCGATCAAGCCGGAATCGGCAAACCAGTTGTTTCGGAAATAGAAATGCCCGGAATGTTCCCCGCCGAAGATGGCATTATGTTGTTTCATCAGTGGTTTGATCAATGCATGCCCCACCCGGGTACGGATCGCCTTCCCCCCCTCCTTTTCTATGACTTCGGGAACGGCTTTGGAGCAGATCAAATTATACAGGATGGTGGCTCCTTTTTCTTTCTTTAGCAGATTTTTTGCTACCAAGGCAGTCACCATGTCACCACCCAAAGGAACGGCATTCTCGTCCACCAGAAACATCCGATCCGCATCCCCGTCAAACGCCGCCCCCAAATCCGCTCTTTCTTTAATCACTCTTTCTCTCAAGGGGGCGATGTTCTGAGGCTCGATGGGACTGGCCAGATGATTGGGGAACGACCCGTCCAGCTCAAAGAACATGGGGATCACCCGACAGGGTAAATGCGAAAAAAGCTTGGGGATGATCTTCCCCGCCATGCCGTTGCCCGCATCCACAACGATTTTGAACGGCTTGATTTTCTTTTGATTTACGAAGGAGAGAACGTGCGCTACATAAGCCTCATCCAAATCCACCTTCTCTATCTTGCCTGATTTTGGGGGAAAAGAAAACTTATCCTCCAGCACCAATTTTTTTATCTGGTCTATCCCCGACTCACCGCTTAAGGGAACCGCATCTTTCTTGCACATCTTGAATCCGTTGTACTCCGGGGGATTGTGCGAAGCGGTGATCATTACTCCCGCATCATAGCCATACTTTCCTACTGCGAAATACAGACAATCAGTGGAGACTAGTCCGATGTCGACCACTTCCGCTCCACCCTCCGTAATCGCGGAAGTCAACTTTTCCAAAAGACTGGAGGAAGAGAGTCTCATATCCCGTCCCACCGCCACCTTTTCCGGCTTAAGATAGGCCACCAGCGCTCTGCCTATTTTGTAAGCTAAATCCTCATTCAACTGATCCGGGTACGTCCCCCTTATGTCATAAGCTTTGAATATGCTTTCATCTATTTTAATCATCTTAATTCCTTGTAGGTTTACCTATCGATCCCAAGGTAACGACAACTTTGAATATAACTGATTAATACATCCAAGTCAATTTTCGAAAGTATATTACCTGATGTTTTACCTGCCTATTAAGGCTATCACAACATTTCACGAGAACCTATAGAAGAACGAACTCTTTGAAAATGTTTTTCCAAGGCATCTCAGAAAATATTCCCATTTTGTAGTATCCATCTATCTGCCAAAATATGAGCTTGTCTTAAAGGTTCTGGAATACGGAATTTAAGACTGCATTCCAGCACTAATTTGACCGCAGTCTGTATGGATATCTTATTACCGGGAGTAACATATATGGGCTTAACTCCCTTCCTGGTCCTCACCACTGCTCCAATAAGCATACCAGGATCATCCCGGATAAATATATGTGAGCCTTTTTCCCCAGAAAGCTCCGGGTTATCTCTCCACAACGGTGTTTTGGAGCAAGCGATGGTAGGAAGATCGAGTAGTAATCCCAGATGACTTGCCAGGCCCAATTTCCTCGGATGAGCGATTCCCCGTCCGGGGAATATCGTCAGATCAGGTTTCGGCATCTTTTCCAAGGTAGATATTATGGCTGGACCTGCGCTGAAAGCAAAGAAGCCGGGTGTATAGGGAAACCGAACTTTCCCTCTACTAAAACCTGTATGCCATATCTTCATTTCGGGAAACGAGAAAATAACGCAAGCGACAGAAACTTCATCTCCTGGTTTGGAAAAAACAATCCCCACACCTGCTACGGTTTCAATCTTCTTGAAGTCATCTTGTAATATTACTTTAGCCGAAAGCTTTTCCTGAATGCCCTTCGCTTCTTCTAACGAGACCGACCAGGGATGAAAGTTCGATAGTATTGGATAGAGCATAATTATAAATAAAAATGCCTAATTACGAATGAAGAATAAATCCAAAATTCAAAACTTTCCCTCAAAACTCATTACTCTATACTCATTACTCATTGCTCTATACTCTATACTCTTTGCTCTAATCTAACCTCTTTATCCCCAAATCTTTGGCAATCTTGACCGCATTGGCAAATTCTTCATGAGTGATTCTTCTATCAAGAGGGGGGCTCTTATCTGCTCTGAAGCAGGGATGATATTGATCCATTAGGTTAACGTAAGTATCGGGCGAAATCTCCTCGGCAATAAATCTCATCGCTTCATAGGTTCCGGCAAGATCCTCAGGTAAAATCAGATGGCGAATCAAAAGACCTCTTTGAGCGATCCCCCTCTGGTCCATCACCAGATCGCCCACCTGCCGGTGCATCTCCTTTATTGCCTTTCTGGCTGTCTGCACATAATCTTTGGCATTGCAGTATCTTTGGGCAATGTTATCGTCAGAATATTTCAAATCCGGCATGTAGATGTCAAAAACCCCGTCCACAAGCTCAAGCGTCGATAAGCTGTCATACCCGCCGGTGTTATAAACCAAGGGGATGTTCAATCCCATCTCGATGGCAAAAGCCAATGCTTTCACAATTTGAGGAACCACGTGAGTTGGGGTCACGAAATTGACATTATGACAACCCCTGTTTTGTAACTCCATCATCATCTCCGCGATCTTCTCTTCTTCCACCGGATAACCCTCACCCCCATGGCTGATGTCATAATTCTGACAGAAAACGCACCCCAGGTTGCAGTTGGTGAAAAAGATGGTGCCTGATCCCCCTCCTCCCACCAGCGGGCTCTCCTCTCCGAAATGGGGTCCGAAGCTGGAAACCATCGCTCTCCTTCCGGTTCGACAGATTCCGGTTTCGCCCTTGAGCCGATTTACCTTACAGCGGTGAGGACAGATGTCGCAGTTCTCCAATCTTTTCCAGAGGACTTCAGCTCTTTCGGAAAGCTCCCCCTGTCGATAAAGTTTCAAATAGCCCGGTTCCAATTGGACGGTTTGGTTATCAGCTTCCAAGTTATCTCCTCACATCTAATGTAAATTCAGATCATCCCTTTAGAAATGTGCGAACTTCGAAACTGAAATTTATTCCTGCATTAATTTATTTAATTGAAGAAGTTTCAAGCAGAAAGAATGAATTCAACCCTGAAACGAGTGGAGGACCACTTTGTGTGCCTTCGTTGAATCAACGTTCTATTTCATTATGGCAAATCGCATGTGTAGAATTCGTCTTTTAATTTTCAATTTGCATTCTGCATTCTGCAATTCGTTGTGAACTCTCTATCTATCAGTGCCAGACTTTCACTCTTCTCAGACAGCTGTCGCAAAACTTGGTTCCTTTTCTATCCACCTCCATCACTTTGTCGGTAAGGTACATAACGCATTTGGGATTGCGGCAATCCTCAAATCCCAAAAGATGCCCCAGCTGATGAATCGATTCCTTGAGCGTCCGGGCATAGAGGATTTTTTCTTCGTCCAGCATTTCGTAATTCTCGCGCTTCAGCCGAAAAATCGACACCACCGCACTTTTGCCTACCGGATCCGCCTCGCCGATAACGTAATTCAGGGTGGGCACGTAAAGGTCCTCATCCACCAGACCCAGCATCTTCTCATCCGGCACGGATTTCATCAGCTCCAGCTTGTTCAAAATCACGGTAGAATAGTATTGTCCTCTCTGCTGGCTGAATGCCTCCTGCGGGATTTTTGCCCCCTGCAGTATATCCACACCCATATTAAAAAATGACACCAGTTGCGAAGCCAGCTTGTTCACAAAGGAATAATCGATATCCCCCATGGGAACCACCACGATCTTGTTGCGTACTGGATATTTTCTCTGTGGACCCATAGTCTGTTAGTGATGAGTAAAAAGTATAACGTGTAGAGTTAAAAATCAAAAAAACAGACAACAATTAATATACGCATGGGAATGGATTTTCATAAAGCTACAAGTGGTAGACTTTCCAACAGATTTACCTTAAACCATCCATTTATTAAAATTTGATAACTTTAAGAAAAGTCTAGCCCATCATCTACTTCTATATAAGACCTATTTAACTGGATGTCAATGCTTTTTTGACCAATCCGAACAGTTATTAGTATAAGCGAGGTCTGGATTTGTTAAGTTGATGAAATTTATTCTTCCTTTCTATAAGTATAAAAATAGAAATTTTGAACTTTGAATTCCAAGCTTGGAATTCTTATATTGCACCCATGCTAGAACTCAATCAGGTTTCATATCACTATAGGTTGGAGGAAAAATCTTCTGTCTTGGCTTTGGACCATATAAATCTTCAGCTTAAAGAAGGGGAGTTTGTCTCCATCATCGGATCCAACGGCTCCGGTAAAAGCACCTTTGCCAAGCTTCTACCTGCATTGATCCTGCCAGAATCAGGAAATGTTTCGGTAGACAGCTTGGATACAAAGGATAAGAATTCCCAGAAAACAATCCGTCAAAAAGTGGGAATGGTCTTTCAAAACCCGGATACACAGATAATCTCCACCTCGGTAGAAAGAGAGATCGCCTTTGGTTTGGAGAATTTGGCTTTGCCCTACCAGGAGATGAAAGAAAGGGTGGAGTGGGCACTGGACTATTTCCATCTGAGCAGATATAGAAAACATCCGCCGCATAAGCTTTCCGGTGGTGAAAAACAAAAAGTGGCTTTGGCTGCCGTCCTGTGTATGCATCCCCAATACCTGATTTTGGATGAACCCACCTCCCTTTTAGATCCACGGGGGAGGTTGGAAATCTTGTCTTTAGTTCAAAAGCTTTTCCGGGAAGGAAATGTAACAGTCGTCCATATCACCCAGTTTCCGGAAGAGGCAATGTCAGCGGATAGGGTTCTGGTAATGGATAAGGGTAAATTCGTGTTAGACGATTCTCCGGCTCAAATATTCAAACAGAAGGAGTTTTTGGAGAAGATAGGACTGGAAGTTCCGTTCACTTTGAGGATAGCGTCTACTCTGAAACAAAGTGGATGGCTTTCACCCGACGAAAGCTTAAACATTGATGAGCTAGTAGCCAGGATAACCCAAAATGTTATAAATGGTGAAAAGAATTTAGTTGATTTTTCGATAGTCGGTGAACAACAAGCAACAAACGATAAAAACCTATCCGCAGACCCCAGTTTACCATCCACTATTACGACAGCTCCTCAGATCGCGGTCAGGGACGTGGAATATTTTTACGACCAGGGTTTGCCCACAAAGGAAAAAGCTTTGGACGGGATTTCTATCGAAATCGATCGTGGTGAATTCATCGGTTTGATCGGTCCGACCGGATCGGGAAAGAGCACTTTGGTGCAGCATTTAAACGGTTTGCTCGTTCCTGCTTCGGGAAAGGTTGAAATTTACGGGGAAAATCTTAAGAGCAAAAACGTTGATCTCAAAAAGATCCGGCAAAAAGTAGGGCTGCTCTTTCAATTTCCGGAATTACAGCTTTTCGAGGATACGGTGTATGATGACATTGCTTTTGGTCCCAAAAATATGGATCTTTCAGAAAAGGATATAGATGATCGGGTGAAACAAGCCATGAGGTTGATGGAATTGAACTTTGATCAATTTTCTTCCCGCTCCCCTTTCTCCTTAAGCGGAGGGGAACAAAGGAAGGTGGCTATTGCCGGGATTTTGTCTATGAAACCTGAGGTTTTGATTCTGGACGAACCAACCTGTGGCTTGGATCCCAAAAGCACCGAAGGGATGAAAAAACTTCTAGGGGATTTGAACTCAACCGGAGTGACCATAATCTTGATCTCGCACAATATGAATTTGATCGCAGAGTTGGCACATAAGGTTCTTTTGCTGAATGAAGGAAAGGTGGCGGTTTTCTGCAAGAAAGAAGAATTCTTTGAAGATATGGAGAGAATAAAATCAGCTGGTCTTGATCTGCCACAGGTGGTGGAACTGGTATGGAAGCTGAGAGAAAAAGGTGTATCTATAAAGGAGGAAATCTTCACCGAGGAAGAGTTGTTGGCATTTTTTGAAGAAAGTAAGTCAGGCCTTTGAAAGATTCCCGACAAATACTGAAAAAGGAGACAGATGGATACAAAATATCTTATCACAGAGTTCGAAAATTGGGACTTAAGAAATTTACTAAAATATACTGACTTATTATCTACAAAAACTGACGATGGTCTGTTTTTCCCTCCCTATATTCCGTTTGTTGGTAGATATTACGAAAAATACAAGATTTTATTATACGCTACCGCTCAAAGCATTAATCCCAACAAAGATAAGAATCTCGTCAAGCAATACTCGTGCAATTTTGATAAACTGGTAGAACGACTGTATTATTCTCCGAATTTTGAAAATAAATATCTCGAAAACGCCTCTTTCGATTTTTCTGAAGTCGCAATTCATCCTTATCAGACAGGAGTTTTACCAGCTTTAGCGGGAGTATTTGTTTATACTATGTACAAACAAAAAATTGCAGACTTTAACGAAATTCAAGACCAGATAGCGGTTTCAAATTACTATAAATTCTCTCTTTATGACAAGAGAGATATAAATCCAAATATGCTTCATAAACTTGTATCACCTCTTGAATATTTCGAGCTCAATGATAATCTTGTTGCAAGGGAATTAGAGGTATTGAAACCTTCATATGTTATCACTTTTGGGGGTCGACATGTTCAGAATCTTATAGAGAAAAAGATGTTCAAAGTCGAAGTCATTAACGATCCAGCATGGATACTTAGAGGAGGTGGGGGATGTCTTAAACCAACGGGGAGTTGGGGTCGAAGACAGTTTGAGATAAAAGACCAAGAAATAGTTCCGCTTGTTGATGGCTATTTAAGCAATCTTCAGGGCATCTATAAAAGAAAAAAGGAGGGAGTTAAAACATATTTATTAAACTACTATTTAGATTGGCACAAAATCTTTCAAAAAATACTTGACAACGATGAATCCTTGAATAGATTGGGATTCGAAAGTAAACCTTTTAAACTAGTTCGGCGAAGCTAGTAAAGGTAATATGAAGATAATACGATTCGAAATATCCACCCTCCCTCAGAATAACAGGGGGAGGGTATTTTTTTGTCTGCGTAGCAGATGGTGAGCGACTTGTCCTGAGGCAAAGCCGAAGGAAGTCGAACCATTTCACTCACTATCTACAAGGAGGAGAAACTTGCCTAAGAAACTGAAATCAGTGATAGTTATGGATGCCAAAGCGGTGGAGCGGGCTTTGATTCGCGTGGCACATGAGATAGTGGAGAAAAACAAGGGAGCGGAAAACTTGGCGGTCATCGGAATAAAAACCCGGGGGGCATATTTAGCAGAGAGAATTGCCGAGCTGATTGAACAGATTGAAAAGGTCAAGGTCCCGGTGGGATTGATGGACATCACCCTATACCGGGACGACATTCAGGGCAAATTGGAACAGCCGGTGATACAGAAGACGGAGATTTTGTTCGACGTAGTGGAAAAGGTGATCATCCTGGTGGACGACGTTTTGTTCACCGGCAGGACCATTCGGGCAGCATTGGATCAGGTGATCGATTTCGGTCGTCCCAAAAACATCCAGCTGGCAGTTTTAGTCGACCGGGGACATAGGGAGCTTCCCATCCGGGCAGACTACGTGGGGAAAAACATCCCCACTGCCAAGGATGACCAGGTGAAGGTGAAAATAACCGAGGTGGATAAGGAAGACAGCGTGTCCATAATAAAGCTGTGAATAGTTCAGAATTTAGAAGAAAAGACAAAAGCCAAAAATAAAAATCCCCTCTCCCCTTCGGGGAGAGGATTAGGGTGAGGGGGAAAATCAAACTTAAAAAGTGAAAGAAAAAAAGAATTCAAATTAAAGATTGCAAATTGCAAAATGCAAATTAAAAGAAAGAGGCATTCACCATGAACCACAAACTACGAACCATGAATCAACCAAGGAGGTGGCAGGATGAAGTTGCGAAGTAAACACCTCCTTGGGTTGGAGGGGATGAGCCGGCAGGAGATAACGCTGATTCTCGACACTGCGGAAACCTTTAAGGAGATTCTGGCCCGACCTATAAGAACCGTTCCCACCTTAAGAGGCGTGGGAGTGGTAAACCTTTTCTATGAGCCTTCCACCCGCACTCGCATTTCCTTTGAGCTGGCGGAAAAACGTCTCTCCGCCGAGGTGGTGAACTTCTCCGCTTCAGCCTCCAGCGTTAAGAAGGGAGAGACGTTGAAAGATACGGTCAGAAATATCGAGGCCATGAAAATCGACATGGTGGTGGTTCGGCATCAATCCTCCGGGGTTCCGTATTTTTTGACCCAGTGTCTTGGTGCCTCGATAATCAATGCCGGGGATGGTGCGCATGAGCATCCCACCCAGGGGCTGCTGGATCTTTTCACTATCCGGGAAAAGTATAAAAGGATCAAAGGTCTGAAAGTGGTAATAGTGGGGGACATAAAATACAGCCGGGTAGCCAGATCGGATATCTGGGGATTTACCGCGCTGGGAGCAGACGTTTCCGTGTGCGGTCCCACCACCATGCTTCCGGTGGAGATAGAGAAGATGGGGATTAAGGCATATTCCGATCTGGATCAGGCTTTGGAAGGGGCGGATGTGGTCAATGTTTTGAGGATTCAGATGGAAAGGCAACAAGGCGGGCTATTGCCTTCGCTGCGGGAATATACCAATAAATTCGGTATCAACCGGGAGAAGCTGAGCCGGTTAAACGAGAATTACACCATCATGCATCCGGGACCCATAAACCGGGGAGTGGAGATCACCCCAGAGGTGGCGGACGGTCCTCATTCGGTGATATTGGATCAGGTGACCAATGGAGTGGCGATAAGAATGGCGGTCTTGTATCTTTTAAGCGGAGGAGAAGGAAAAGTTGAATAAAAACACAATCGAAACAGGGAAAGATTTGGAATTCGATTTGGCCATAATCGGTGGTCGGGTGATCGATCCGGAAAGCAAGTTGGATCGGGTGGTTAACATCTTCATCCAGGATGGAGTGATAAGGAGCATGGGTAAGCCCGGGGGTAGGTTCAAAGCCAAAGAAGTGATTAACGCCGAGGGGATGATACTGGTTCCCGGTTTGATAGACATGCATACCCACCTGCGAGAGCCGGGCAGAGAGGATGAGGAGACCATCTATACCGGTTCCTGCGCAGCAGTTGCGGGTGGTTTCACCTCCATCTGCTGTATGCCCAACACCCATCCACCTATCGATAATCAGGAAACGGTGAAGTTTATCTATGAGAAGGCAAAACACGCGAAATGTAAAATATACCCCATCGGCTGTATCACCAAGAATCTGAAGGGAGAGGAGCTCACCGAGATTTATGATTTAGTCCAAGCCGGAGTGGTGGCGATCTCGGATGACGGTAAGCCGGTTTCCAATCCCCAGGTGATGAGAAATGCCATGGAATATAGCCGCATGTTTGATCTGCCTGTGATTTCGCACTGCGAGGATCTGAACCTTTCCGCCAATGGGGTAATGCACGAAGGATATATCTCCACCGCCTTGGGAATGTGCGGTATACCTTCAGTCGCCGAAGAGATTATGGTCGCCCGGGATTTAAAATTGGCTGAATTCACTAAAGCCCGGCTTCACATCGCCCATGTCTCCACCGAAGGCGGAGTCGAGCTGATTCGCCAAGCCAAAAAGAGAAGTGTCAAAGTGACCTGCGAAGCCACCCCCCATCATTTCACCTTAACTCACGAGATAATCAAAACTTTTGACACCGATGCCAAGGTCAATCCTCCGTTGAGGACCAAAAAAGATGTGGCGGCGATTAAACGCGGGCTGGCGGATGGAACCATCGATTGTATTGCTACCGATCACGCCCCCCACTCGATTGAGGAGAAAGAGGTGGAATTCGATTTCGCCCCGTGCGGTATGGTGGGACTTGAAACCGCCTTGGGCTTGGTAATCACTGAGCTGATCGAGAAAAAAATTCTCTCGTGGACTCAGGCAATCGCCAAGTTGACCATAAATCCCGCAAGGATTTTGAATCTGAACGGTGGAAGAATGAAGAAGAATTTCCCCGCCGATATCACCATTGTAGACCCTAAAGCCACCTGGATAGTGGATCCAACGAAATTTCAGTCAAAATCGAAGAATTCTCCGTTTGGTAAAAGGAAATTGAAAGGGAAGGTCTGCTACACCATAATGGATGGAAAAGTGAAGTATAGGAGATAGAATCTCTTTTAAAACCCCGCCTCTGGCGGGGTTTTTTTAGGGTTATAATAAAAGCTCTAAAAGCCAGGATAGGTCTTACCGTTTATCCAGCATAATCCATAGGATGAACAAATGGAATTATGTTATCACCTAACAAGAATGACAACTTTCTTTCTCCATAGGAGGTGACTTAAAATGAAGCGTACTGGTTCATCTGCCAGGGATTCGCCCCCATTTAATCCGGAAGGATTACTGCCCGGAAAATCAAATCGAATACAGGTGTAGTAAACAAAAAAAGTGATAACCTTTTACCGTCAGCGTTTTTTTAAACATAAGGAGGAAGGATGAGCAGAGTAGACGTAAGTCTGGTCCTGTTAAGAAGTGAAGTGTTAAGAAGTATCCGGGAATTTTTTGCAAAAGAAGGTTTTGTGGAAGTTATACCACCGGTGCTGGTCGGGGCAACGGGAGCCTGCGAAAACGTTCCCACCGTCTTCTCCTTTGACTACTTCGGCAAGAAAGCTTTCTTGGCTCAGACCACTCAGCTTTCCCTGGAGTGGTATGTATATAACGGAGTACACCGGGTTTATTCGGTGAATAAATCATTCCGGGCAGAGCCCCGACTCACCACCCGCCATCAGACCGAGTTCACCTTGATCGAGTTTGAAGCCCGGGATATGGATTTGTCTCAGCTGATTAACCTGGAGATTAATTTGGTTCGTCACATTGGGAAAATCCCCTTCAAGGTTGAGGTCATGACCTATGAGAATGCCGTGCTGGAACTTCAAAGTGCCGGGCTTAACATCGTTTATGGCGACGATCTAAGCTCGCAAGCCGAACAGATACTCACTGCTAAGCACGGAATTGTCTTGGTCACCCATTATCCCAAAGATATCAAATTCTTTAATATGAAGGTATCGGATAGCGGGAAAACAGTGGAGTGCTGTGATCTGCTCTTGCCGGGAGTGGGTGAGGCCATCGGTGGCAGTGAAAGAGAAAACAGGCATCCGATTTTAGAGGAGAGACTCATGACTTCAACCATGCTCAAGCAGTTAATGGAAGGTGGAGGGAATAAGACCGATTTTGACTGGTACTTGGATTTGATCAAATCGGAAGGGGTGACCAGATCCGGAGCAGGGATAGGCTTCGACCGCATAATCCAATGGCTGACCAAGAGACATTCCATAAAGGAATGTGTGGAATTTCCGAGAGATGCCGAGACTCTGGTACCATAATAATATACACATCTCGATCTAATTGAATAATCTATTAGGTCCCTTAGATAGAATCACCCTGCAACTGGAGTTGGTAGATAACAATGTTCACTCAGCATTGCATTCATATAGAAAAATGATCAAATGCGCATTTAGGGACTTGACAGAACGTTAATTATTGATATATTGAATACGAATAAATTATTTAATTCCTAACTGATCCAACAGTGTTTTTGCTCTCTTATGCCTAAAAACCCTTATAGTTGTCTCACTGAATAGTCAATAACATTTAACCAGGAGGTGATATTGATATCTTTTCCTTGTATGATGGGGCTGTTAATGTTTTACTGAATTCATGAACCTTTATGAAAAAGGAGAGGGAAAGATGAAGAAGCTTGTTTTCTTTTTGGTCTGTTTTGGTATTATAGCTGTCTGGGGGGGTGGCTTTCTTGCTCCATCTGCTTTTGCCGTTCCGGGGGACATCAATGGGGATGGAAATCTCTTCTTTGGTTCCGATGTCCCTTATCTGATCAATTATTTGTTTATTGGCGGTCCCCCGCCTCCGAATCCTATAGACGCAGATATAGATGGCTCTCCGGGAATAAACATGGGGGATTTGTTGCAGTTGATTGGCTATTATTTTTCGGGTTGTTCATTTCTTCCTTATACCGGCGCCTCGGTTAGGGTAAGCAGTCAAATCAGATTCTCTTCCGACCTGATCTTCTCTATGTCATCCGGAACACTGGATACCACTTACATAAAGATCATAGCCAACGGGGGACCGGATTTGATGGGGATGGTAATCCCGTTAAGTTACGCCAACCTCCCGGGTGAAGTTGAAGTCAGTTTGGATCAAGTCAGCTTCACCGGAAGCATTCTTCCTGCGGGATGGAACAAGCAGGCAGCAATTGATAATACGAATAAGAGGGTGCTTATTTATATATATCCTAATTACATCGATCCTCCCCTCGTTAGTGGAACCACCGGTATAGTGGCAACTTTGTATTTCACCAAAGTCGCCAACGGTGATCCCCTGGCAATTTCCGCTACCGAGATACCGCCATCCCATCAATTCATTCTAATCAGCGCATATTGTGCAGGTGTGGTCCCGCCTTCCGCAAGGATATTCACCCCCATGCTCTCTTTGGCATTAAACGGTGACGTTAACTGCGATGGGATAGTCGACGTGGGGGATGTGGTTTATACCATTAACTATCTTTTCAAGCAAGGACCTCCCCCCTGCGGGATGTGAGATTATGAATTTTCTACAGGGGGGAATTACGCTTAATATCAGGCGGGATGAAAATCCCGCCTGTTTTTCGAGAATAAACATAACCGAACCCACAATACTTTGATGGAGATTGGCATCTTTGAAATGGGGGAAATAATATCAGCCGGTACTGTATGGGATATTTAATGAATGGGGATGTCTAATCAGTTTCCAGCTTTCCTACCAAATCCGTGATTCTTGCTATCTTCTTTTCTTTAAGATATCCGTTCAATCCGTTGACGATCTTCACCGAGGTTTGGGGATCCACAAAATTCGCTGTACCTATCTGGATCATGCAGGCGCCCGCTAAGAGGAATTCTACGGCATCCTGGGTATTCATTATCCCGCCCAAGCCGATAACCGGAACTTTTACCGCTTTCGCCACCTTCCAGACCATGGCTAAGGCAACCGGCTTGATCGCCGGACCGGAAAGCCCGCCGGTGATGTTTCCCAAGATTGGCTTTCTCTTTTCCACATCGATCGCCATACCTACCAGGGTGTTGATCAAGGAGATCGCATCCGCTCCGGCATCCTCCACCGATTGGGCAATCTCCACGATATCGGTGACATTCGGAGAAAGCTTGGCGATTATGGGAAACCTGCTGTTATCCTTAGTCTGCTTGATGCAGGCATGGGCCGTTTCACATTTAGCACCAAAAGCCAATCCCCCTTCCTTCACATTGGGGCAGGAGATGTTTATCTCCAACATGTCGATCCCCTTGCAACGATTCAGTCTTTGAACTACTTCGACATATTCTTCTATAGTTCTTCCGGCAATGTTCACGATTATCCTGGTTTTTTGCTTTTGCAAGAAGGGCAACTTCTCCTGAATGAAGCGATCCACTCCGATATTGGTCAACCCAATGGCGTTAAGCATTCCGCAAGGGGTCTCCACCGTTCGGGGTGGTGGGTTTCCTTCCCGCGGTAATAAGGTCACGGATTTACAGACTATGCCCCCCAATTTGGAAAGATCGATTAGCTTCCCATACTCTTCTCCGTAACCGAAAGTGCCGGATGCCACCAGCACAGGATTGGAGAATTTTACTCCGGTTATGATGACCGAAAGATCAGGCAGATGTTTCAAACTTGACTCCACCAATATACTTATTTGTCGTTCCAACTTTCTCTCTATAAGGGGAGGGAAATCAAAACTGAAATTTCGTCTTGATGTATATTTAAGGTTTTCAATTTTAAATTTTAAAATGCAATTCTTAATTTTACATTTTTAATTTTAAATTTAGAGATTTACTCCTCTGGCATCAAATACCGGTCCATCTGCACAAACTCTCCGGTACGTGCCGTCGGATGATTTAACTGCACATCCCCAACAAGCTCCCACTCCGCAAGCCATATGGGTTTCCAGTGATATTTGACAAGGAAGATTGAAATCTTTTGCCAGATCGGACATCTTCGCCAGCATCATCTGCGGTCCGCAGGAATAAATAACTAAGTTCAAGTGGTCCTGATTGCTTTTCTTCACCTCCCGAAGAAAGGAATCGGTGACCAATCCCTTCTCTCCTTTACTCCCGTCATCGGTGGTCAAAATCAACCGAACCTTGATTTTCTTGAATTTCTCTAAGTAGAGCAGTTCTCCTTTGGTCCTGGCACCGTATAAGAAAGTAATTCGGGCGGGGTCAAATTCCTTATCCTTAAGATGGGTTAATAGAAACCACAGCGGGGCTATTCCCATACCTCCAGCCACCAATATTATCTCATTACTTTTGCGGGGTAAAGTAAAATTGTTACCGATTGGTCCGAGAATATCGAGAGTTGCCCCCGGATTCACTGTAGATAATATCTGCGTCCCTTCCCCTATCACCCTGAACAGGATATCGAAGCTCTTTTTGTGCTTATCCACTGCGTGAATGCTGAATGCCCGCCTTAGAAGGGGATAATCAGAGGTACAGACTCTGATATGAACGAAGTTACCCGGTTTTGCTTTTTGGCTGATGAGGGGTGAGAAAAGGGTGAGTCTAAATATTCTATCCCTAAGAGTTTCCGTACTGACTACTGGTATCGAATGCTGAGAAAGCATATTAGTGAAAATTACAAACTTGGCATTATTAATTGGTCGGGGTCTGATCGAGGGGGGTACCTGGGCTTTGCCCGGGTGGTTTTACCTCCACGGGATATAAGAACCATCCACCCAATTGGGTTGGATCCATTTTTTGCGTGTCAAAAGTGGTTTTTAATGCGGCTTGTTTGGCCGCCTCATCTATCCATAAATTCCCCAGAGAATTCACCACCACTGCTTCCTTTACCGTCCCGTCAAATGCAATCATTATCTTAAGCACTACTGTCCCCGCAATGCCGGAAAGGCGCTCCTGCTCCGGATATACAAATTCACCTTTGACCAGTGGTGTTTCCGGTGCTCGGGGAAAGGTTGGTCCGGATGTATCCACCGGAGCTAATAGGGTGGTGTCGGTCGAGTCTGTTAAAACCGGCGTAGTTGGTGCCGGTTGTTGAATCGGCACTGGTTCGACTTTTTTCGCCAGCCCCAGCTTTATTTTGGCCTCCTCGGCATATTTGGTCTCCGGATATTTGTCAATCACTTCTTGGTATGCCAGGATCGCGGTGCTATCCTCCTGGTGAAAAATATTTTCGTCGATCCAGGCTTTAGCAAAAAGACATTTGGCCGCATAAGAACTCTGCGGGAATTTCTCCATGATTAAATTATATAGAGTCATTGCCGAATAAACATCGCTCTCCTCAAACAGAAACTTTTCAGCCTCCTGATACATTCTCTCCGGGTCCAAGGTATCAGACGAATCCGGCTGGACATTCAAAAATTCCAGCGCCGCTTTCTTATATTCAGATTGGGGATACTCGTTCAAAATCCGGCGGTATAACTTCTCCGCTTCAACTGTATCCTTTTTTACGTTCTCCCAGATCCAGGCGGCGGCGTAAAGTGATTTGGGTGCATATTCGGACTGAGGGAACTTCTCCGCTAAAGCTAAATACTCATCCAGGGCCGAGTCGGGTTGATCCATCTGTAAAAGATACAACTCGCCCAAAAGAAACAAGGTTTTGCTCGATTTCTCTGTAGCTTCTTCTGACAACTCTCTTTGATATTCCTCGATTTTGGAGATATTGGCGCTCTGGGTTAATGCTTCTTTGGCAATAGGGAGGGATGGGTTCTCATTCTTGCAACTCTCGTACATCCTTTGAGCTTCCGCCAAATCGCCGAATTTATCTTGATATATATCCCCCAGCCGATAATAGGCTTGGGCGGATGCTTCGGTTTTGGGATACTTCTCAGTGATCTCTGTATATCCTTGCATGGCTATGGATAACTCATTGATATAGTAATAACCCTCAGCGATTTTAAGTTTGATCGCAGGGAGCTTGGAAGAGAATTTTTTATCTCCGGACAGATCCTTAAATTTCTTCATCCCTTTATCGTATTCTCCCAGGAGGTAACTGCATTCCCCTTCTTTAAACCTGGATTCGAATAAAAGATCTGTAGAAGGGTCGTGTTTCTCCACTTCGGCAAACGTTGACCTGGCCTGAAGATAATCTTTCTTCCACCATAAACATTCTGCTATTCGAAATTGAGTGAGGGCAGAGAGACTATCCGGATCAAACTCCTTCAAGGTTTTCTCATAATACGTTATGGCATCGTCATATTCTTTATTTTCGAATTGAGTCTCCCCTATCCAAAAAGAGACTTGCCCTTTTCTTTTTTTATCAGTACTCTTGGAATCCAACAATTCGTTCATCGAGCTTACCGCCTCCATTTTATCACCCAGATTATACTGGCATAAGCTGATAAAATAGTGAGAGTTATCCAGCAGTTTGCTCTTGGGGAAGCTTTGCTCCAGCTCCTCAAACTTCCTCCTGGCTTTAACATATTCCCCCATATTGAAATAGGCTTTCCCGATTAAAAACAAAGCATCATCCGCCCATTTGCTTTTGGGATAAAAGGTGAGAACCTTGGAGGCTTTCTTTATGGCATCCTCATATTGGGTTTTGCCCATATTCTGTCTGGCAGCAGCAGTTGCGTTCTTCTGAGCCTTCTCTCCCTCTTTAAAGCTTTTCTTCGCATTATAGAAGGTATTGTAATAAGCACAACCGGACAGAAGAAACGCCATCAGCATTACCAATATCGGATTCTTCCACGCATGCAAATTCAAGCTTATATCCTCTTCTTCGACTTCGGTACAGTAGGAAAAGTCGAACCCTCTTGCATCCATCCCCGATTCAAGCCCGACTTAAAAAAGCTTTCCACTGCGGATTCATATTCCTCGGGGGTGATTTTCCTGTCTATTGATACGCATTCGCCCGCCTTATAGCTGGGGAAATATTGCCCCATCAGGCTCAAATGGATCTCTTCCGAAATCTCCCGCGAAATGAATTGAAAAGTCCTTTCGCTCCCCGCTAGATATTGGGGCAGGATCAGATGTCTTATGATCAATCCCTTCAAAGCGATGCCATGTTCGTCGGTTACCAATTTCCCCACCTGCCGATACATCTCCCTTACCGCCAGGCGATTGATCTCCACGTAATTCTCCACCGAGGAGAGCTCTTTGGCGATGGAGTTGTCCGAATAGCGCATATCCGGAAGGTATACATCGATTATCCCTTCTAGCAGTTTCAAAGCTTTAATGCTGTCATATCCCGAGGTATTGTAAACTAAAGGGAGATTAAAACCTTTTTCCCGAGCACCAGAGAGAGCCTGGATGATTTGGGGAATCAGGTGCGAAGGGGTGACCAAGTTAACATTGTGGCATCCTTTGGATTGAAGATAAAGCATCACCTCTGCGAGTTTTTGGGTGGTGATCTCCTTTCCGTGCCTCAGCTGACTGATGGGGAAATTCTGACAATATCTACATTTCATATTACAGCCTGAGAAGAAAATGGTTCCCGAGCCTTTGGTGCCGGAAATGGGTGGTTCCTCCCCGTGATGTATGTTATAGCTTGCCACCCGGGGATTCAAGCCGATTCCGCAAAAACCAGTCTCCCCCTTCAATCGGTTGACTTTGCACTCCCTGGGACAGACCACGCAGCTTTCCAAAAGCGCATAACCTTTTTCTACTCTCTCTTTTATATCTTTCACTTTCATGAGTATGTGCTCTTTAGAAGATTCTTCTTATTCCCCCTTTGAAAAAGGGGGATTCTGGGGGATTTTATTATTTTCCTTCATTAATCCCCATTTGGTACCCCTTTAAGAAAGGAGGATTTGCTTATTACTCCTCCTTTGTAAAAGGGGGATTTGTCTTTTATTCCCTCAAGATGCTTATCCCACACTTATTCATTTTAGCAATTTAACTAATAATGGCAAAATCACTCCCGATTTCCCCAATAAGCTCTCATCCACTGAATGCGAAATCTCCGTGGGGGAAATATTCACCTCCACCACATACGCTCCGTTTCTTCGAGCGATCAAGGGGAGCGATGCGGCCGGATGAACCACGGCGGAAGTTCCGACGGAGAAGAAAAGGTCACACTGGGAAGTCATTTCAAACGCATAGTGAATCGAATCCTGGGGGAGCATCTCCCCGAACCAGACCACGTCCGGGCGGATGTTACCGCCGCAGGGACATTGGGGCGGTATCCCGGGGAGAACCTCATCCAGCGATTCATATCTCTTCCCGCAGCTTATGCATTTGTTTCTTTTTATGTTGCCGTGTAGCTCGATCACGTTCTCAGATCCCGCCTGATGATGCAGTCCATCCACGTTCTGGGTGATTAAGTCGAATTTTTCAAAATGTCTCTGGAAATCGACCAGTGCCAGATGCCCCGGATTGGGCTTTATCTCCTCGATTATCTTTCTCCGGTATTCATACCATTCCCACACTAACTGGGGATTAGCCATGAAAGCATCAAAGGTCGCCAGTTCTTCCGGTCGAAACTTTTTCCACAATCCTTCTTCGCCTCGAAAAGTGGGTACCCCGCTTTCCGCAGAAATACCTGCTCCGGTTAGAACCACAACTCTGGTGTGCTTGTTTAAAAGTGACTTCAGCTTATCCGAAACGGAAATCGCCTGATTCATCTGACTCCTCTCCTGATCCTTATATATTTCATATATACGATTAGTCAAGACATTTTGAACTCATTTTGGAGAGTAAAGCTTTAGCTTTACTAAAAACCGATAAACCTAAAGGTTTATTCTCCAATATTCTAAAAATCTCTTCTTATAATTACTCCTATTTTTGTTTTCCTTATTTCTTGCTCTCGGGTGGATGTTATCATCCACCCCACTTTGGGGGGATTTTCAACAAAGCGCTATGTGATGATGACCTTATGGAACTGAAAAGGAGAGTAAAGTGTATATAAGAAAAACCAACGTCCAATTTGGATGCTGGCTTGTTGGTTTTCCTCGGGATGATAATCCTACGGATCTAAATGGACAATCCCTCGGGGAGCGTTCCATAATTGCTCCTCGGCGGATGTTATCATCCGCCGACTTTTCCGCTGGATGATAATCCTTTGGATCCAAATGACAATCCAGCGGGAGCACCCATGCATTTAATGGACTGAAAATCCCTGAGTTTAATTTTGCGTCTCAATGCCAATATTGTCAGTGCAATTTTAAAGTCAAGAAAATTGTTGTATTCTCCTGCGTCTGTTTTTATCTTGGTTGATGTTTTATTGGATATAACTTTAGTGCTTGTGGACTGAGAGGTATGATGAAGTATCTCACTTTTTTGTTCTTAAGTTCTTGCTTGCTACTATTTATTCCAATGAATCAAAGCTTTGGTCAGACTAGGCAGGATTCGACCGTAAAGAAAGTTTCCGAGCCGGATACTTTGTTGAAAGGAAAATCTCCTACAGGAGCGCTTCTAAGATCCGTCGTTTTTCCCGGGGGAGGGCAATTCTACAATCATAAATATCTGAAAGGATTAGTGGTTTTGGGAACGGAGACCACCTTCTTCACCTTGGTTGCTATCGAATGGAACCGAGCCAACACCCATAAGAAAAATTTCCAAAATCCAAATTACCCCTATTCCGAAAGACTGTGGGAATTCGAGCAGTATCAATTTTACGAGGATCGGCGAAACCTGTTTTTGTGGATCACCGCCGGTGTGGTTTTCTTAAGCATGTTCGATGCTTACGTGGATGCCCAGCTCTATAATTTCGATAAGGAAAATGTGAGGGATTTGCCTATCAGCCTGATTCCTGAATTTAACGGGGGGATAGCTATGAGAATTGTGGTCAAAATTCCGCTTTAGAAACATTCTGCCTTTACCTCAAAACTCTATACTCAGTGCTCTCTACTCTTAATAGATATATCTGGCAATATCCAGATCATACTGCCTGGGGTCGAGGGTTTTGAGGATAGCGCGGGTGTATTTGCCCGTGACTTCGTCGGTTTTGGTTAAATCCATTATCTCGATTTTCTCTTTCTTGCCGGTTCTGTCGGCGATGATCGCCACCTCTGGACGGGAGAGTTCCACCGGATTGGCTTTCATCACCACCCCCACCTCACCCGTGTCCAGAATCACCACCGAGCCAACCGGGTAGATGCCCAGCATGTTTATGAACACTTTCAACAGTACCGGATCAAAAGTTTTCCCCTCTTGCTGCAGCATCCTTCTTAAGGCTTCATCCGGGGTCAAGGGGGTCTTGGAGTAAACCCGCCCCGAGGTCATGGAGTCGTAAATGTCTGCAATGGTGACTATGCGGCTGCACAGATTTATTTCCTTTTTAAAACTGAGCGGGGGATAACCGGAAAGATCAAGCCTAAGATGATGCTCAAAGGAGACCACCATCGCCCGGGTGGAGAACCGGTCTATGCTGCGCTTGGAGAGAAGAGTTTTAACTCCAAGTATGGGGTGCTTCCTCACCTCCTTCCACTCCTCTTCATCCAGCTCCCCCGGTTTATTCAGTATGTTTAGGGGCAATCTTATCTTGCCGATGTCGTGAAACAAAGCAGCGAATCCCAGCTCGCTTAATTTACCTTTGGAAAGTCCCAGCCTAGCGCCCAGGGAGACGGAAAGGATGCAGACGTTGACCGAGTGGGCAAAGGTATATTCATCGAAGTTCTTGATAGTGGTCAGGCTCATCAGGTTGGTCTCGTTTTTGATGAGCTGGTCGATTAAAAACTGAATGGCTCTTTTGCTTTTGGTGGTATTAATGCTGCGTCCGGTTTTGGCCGACTCCACCATCTCCTGGGCAACGGAGATGGTTTTAAAGAACCTCCTTTTGGCTTCCTTTTTTTGACCTTCCGGCGAGGAGTCGTCCCCCGTGTCCCAATCAGTGGCAAATTTCTCCATCCGGATATGCTCAAGTTCGGAGGAGAGCATCCTCTTCTGCAATCCTTCAAATGTATCCTCCACCTCTCCGTAGTCCTGGGTCAAAACAAAGATAAACTCGCTCAGCTCCCGCAGGGACACCGCTGTCTCGATATTTAAGCTCTCAAATCCGAGCTTCCTGAAGGTCTCCATGATGAACTTGCTGGAAACATAACCATCGAAGCTGAATTTCAATCTGGTCTCATTCACAAACAGATAGCCCTGTTTCGATTTCAGGTTTATCGCCTGCTCTTTTTCCAAAAGAGACTCAACCAAAGCGTAAAAGTTCTCCATCTGCCTGAGATAAACCGAGTTTTCCCGGTCGTAAATCGAGGCAATGCGGAGGGAGACGGAAAGCTGATAAACCAGGTTCTTTCCCTGTTCCTGCAAATAGGGTTTCTGCCTGGGGGTAAACTTTTGCTCCCCGGATATGCTTTTCTCTTTAATGTCGATTGCGCTGGGTAAAGTCAAACGATCTCCTTTTGGTTCGATCCTGCCGGAGGATGAGAACTGTTTTCCCTTTCCCTGGCATGACGCAATTCCATCCGCCTTAAGGTATCCTCACAGGTTTTTCTCAAGATTTTGTTTCTCTTCTTGCTGATGGAAATCAAAGCATCCTTAGCTTCGTCTGAATTGATCAACCCCAAAGCCCCAATGGCAAATACGCGGGTCTCGTTATGTTTGTCTCTTTTCAGCCAGCTTCGCTTGTTGATCATCTTGTTTAACAGCGGAATGGCTTCATTTCCACCGATAGATACATACGATTCGAGCAAATGCTTCTTTTCGTCCGGAGATTTGTCCCTGAACTCTACGTCTTTCAAAAGTTTCATCAAGACCGGTAAAGCACCCTTCTCCTTTCTTTTGGTCAAGCCCTTGCAAGATAAACTGCGAATTCTCTTATCCTCATCCTCCAGAAGCAGGGTCAAAACGGCTCCCGCCTCTGGTCCGGGTATTTTGATCAGGGAGGTGATGATCTCCTTTCTTATCCTCAGATCCGGGTGATGAATCAAGGGTTTTAGGTATTTCACCCCCTCGGCTGAGCCGATACTCCCCAAGACCCAGATCACATTCCTCACCACATACCAATGCTTATCGGATAATCCATCTTTTATTATCTCCAGTTTGTCTTTGCCTTTCGATGCTAACAGGTCACATACCATCCTGCGCGCTTGAAATTCTTTAAGCTCTCGGAGCATCTGCAGCACGGGAGAAATGAAGTTCCAGTTAAGGGTATGTAAATACGTTTTGACCGCAGTCAAATCGATGTTTTCCTTGTCGTTCAGAATCTGGGTGATCTTCTCGATCTTCTCCTCTTCCCCGGCTCGATCTATTGCTTTCCTGGTTCTCTCCCCCTTTTTCACATCCAGGGAATTTTGAGATGAGTCTGAGGTGAACATCATCTCCTCGAATTTCCTGAGCCTGGTTATCACTCTTTCAGCCGAAGAGAAATCGGCAATGGTGATGAACGCACTCAGGATTTTCTCCACCGCCTCCATCATCAGGTTGAACTCGGCAAAATCCGTCTCAACCATCCAAATTTCGGTCACTATGTCGAAAAACTCCTCTAGGGATTGACGCCCGTCATCCAATTCCAAGAGCTTCTGGATGTTCTCGATCTCCTCCGCAGAATATTCTTTCAGCTTCTGTAAAAGCTCTTTGGTTTGTCTCTGCCGTTTTTGATAGTCTGCTTCGAAATCCACCTCGGTTTTTTGTTTGGGAACCGCTATCTCCGATGAAAAAAGCCGTTGAAAATCCCAGCTGTCCGGTATCTCCTCGGCAGAAGGAACCTGTACGTCCAAAAGATCGTCCACCACCAGATACTTTATATGGTTGAAGTCTTTTTCCCACAGCATGGTAACTAAGTCTTCTTCCAGCTCCCTGGTGCTTAATCCGATCTCCATCACTTCGATGAAATCGTCGACCTCGCTCTGATCCAAACCTTTGAGAAAAGCCAGTTCCCTGATCCCGTCTTTGTGCAGAATGTAAGCCATCCCCTCTTCCCTCTCACCATCTTCATACACAGTCTTTCCCTCGTACGACATCTGAGCCGGTTCAACCTCTAATTTCAATTCGTCGTAGGTATCCAAAAACTCGCTTAAGTTAAAGTAGAGCTTCTTCTTGAACTCTTTGGGAAGGGGATTGTTTTTGGGATAGATCAGCAGGCTTTTCAGGGTGTTATTCAGGAGTTGAATCGATCTTTTGATCGATTCCAGCACCACCGGATCCACTTCATTTTCTGCGATCCCGGTGGAAATTTCATCATCCAGCCCGGATTTGGATATATTTCTCTCTTTGATAGAGACCATACAATGGATTTATCGACAGATGATAGCAGTAAATTAGAATTTTCTGGAAATAGCAGCCAGTAAGTTAGTCTGGCTCATAGCTCTGAAATCGAACCAACTCTGCTAATGCCATAAGATCGATTTGAATTTATCGGTAAATAAACCTATTCGAGGAAAATGTGGATCGGTTAAAAGTGGAGGTAGACTTTGAGATCAGATATTTTCAAACGCATGTTTTGCTATTTCTTTTGCTTTGTCAAAATCCTTGTCCTGAACCCAGATGATCAACCTGAAAACAGGAAAGCGAGTGTCCGTTACCCTAACGATGTCATCTCTATTAATAATAATCGAATGGATTCCCTCTTTTTCCAAAGCTTCCCGGAGGATATCTGAAGAGAAGCGGGATTTGTAACATGCCAGAGGGACAAAATCTGTGTCTTGAGAAGATTCCTCATTTTCACTTTCAGTTGATTCTTCTGTTATAAGTTCTTCTTCTGGTTCTTCCTCATCCAGTTTTTCCACCAGACGAACCCTACAGTCCGGGCATTCCCATATCTCAGGATTGTATTCGTATCGACACTTGGGACAGAAGGGCATGGCTTAGGTTTTAGGTGTTAGCTCTTAGCTCTTAGCTCTTTGTTCTTTCCTCTTTACTCTTAACTCTCCACTCTAAACTTTTAGATATGGTCCAGCATCTGGTCAGCGATCTCTTCGCACTTCTCCACATCCCTCTCCCGTACCCAGATGGTTATAGTCACCGGAGAGGTGGTGCTGTAACTTCCCAGCATGATCCCCACATCATCCCCTTTGATTATGGACGGTATCCCCTCTTTTTTCAGTGCCTCCTGCAGCATCTCGGCATAAAGCCTGGATGGAAGGCTTCTTAAGGGGACATAATCAGAATCTTCAAAAGATTCTTCCGGCAGTTTATCCACTAAAGGTGTTCCGCAATCCGGACACTCTTTTACATCCTCATTGTATTCATACTTGCAGTTGGGACAGAAGGGCATACACTTTTCTCCTTATTTCAAAACTCGATATTATTGGGTAACTACGCTAATACGCTTCTTTTGAGCGACAACTCCGGCTCCAATAATTCCATTTGCATTCCCCAAATTATCACTGGGCAGCCCTGCAGGTAATTCGAATATCATTCCCTTGTAATTCGTAAAACTCTGATTGTATGCGATAACATAGACTTCGTATCTTCCATATACTAAGGTGCCTTGACTGGTTCTAAAAGCATCCACAGGGATTGTTTCCGATTTATCATTGAGATCATCTAATGCTGTATAACCGACCACTCCCGGTGTCGTATCCGGTCGGACAACGCTAAAAAAGTAACCAGAGGCATTGCTGGAAGCGCTCCAGGTGAAAGGGACGCTTTCCCCTGCAGGATTTAGGGTATCACCACCCAGGGGCAGATCATTAATATAAAAGTTTCCTGGGATGTGACGAGAAGCTGTCAAACTGAAATTATCCTTAGCCGAGGTTATCGTGATAGAAACGCTCTGTCCAAAATTGAAAAGGTTCGATGCTTCCTTTCGGTAAATTCCATTCCCTTCATTAACTATGGTATAGTTACCGACTTTAACCGCTGCGCTATCAAAGGCAACTGAATCACTTAAAACCGCAAAATAAACAATATCCTTGTTCAAGTTCATATCCTTTACCACCACTCCATTGATGGTGAACTTAAAGTTGGTCTGATTGGGGCGGGTGGTTACCTTCCCATTACAGGAGAAAGAAAATAACATGCCTAAAAGGATCACCAATCCGATTTTTTCCAACGACATATTTTTCATGTTCAGCCCTCCCTGTTACCGTGAAGTTGAATCTGCATAAGAATAGACATGTCCCATGAATTGGACAACTTCATTTAACTCACTGTATTAGTCGGATTTCCTGTGTATATGTAAGACATCCGGTTAGTCGGTTTCAATTTTACAAATGCAGCGACTTTATCCTATTTACCGCTTCTCTTAATCTTTCCTCATCCGCGATCAGAGAGAATCTTAGGTATCCTTCACCGGACGGACCTAAACCCGCTCCCGGCGTGGTTACTATACCGGTTTTCTCAATTAACAGATTCGCTATCTGCTTGGAATCCAAATCATGGGCGAATTTTGCTCCCACCGGTGAAGCCCAGACGAATATGCTCCCTTTTGGTTTTTCCACCTCCCATTCTAACTCCTTCATTCCTTCCACCAGAATGTCCCTTCTCCTTTGATACGTTTGGCGAACTTGATCTATATCCTGCTCCTCCAAAGAAAGCGCCACCACCGCCGCTTTTTGCAAGACATGGAAAACGCCGGAGTTGATGCTTACCTCCACTTTCTTTAACGCATCGATCAGTTTGCTGTTTCCCACAACAAAGCCCAATCTCCAGCCGGTCATGCCGTAGGTTTTGGAGAAAGAGAAAAACTCCAGACAATTATCTTTAGCTCCGTCGATTTGAAATATGCTCAATGACTTGGCTTTGTCGAATGTGATCTCTGAATAAGCCATATCTTGGCAGATGATCAGCTCATTCTGTTTAGCAAAATCGACTGTCTTTTTCAAAAAATCTTTATCCGCCAATGCTCCGGTAGGATTATTGGGGTAATTCAAAAACAACAGTTTGGTTTTGGATAAATCTTTCTTCTCTACCTTACCAAAGTCGGGCAGCCAAGAATTCTCCTTCAAAAGCGGCATTAAGACAACTTTACCCCCTGCCAAAACCGCTCCTCTTTCATAAGCCGGATAAGCCGGATCGGGAATCAGCGCCACATCTCCCGGATCGATAAAGGCCCAGCTTACATGTGCCAATCCTTCTTTAGAACCCAACAGGATGAATATCTCCGATTCCGGGTCAACGTCCACCCCAAATCGTCTCTTCATCCAGTCAGAAGCCGCTTTTCTTAACTCCGGAATCCCCTGATACAGCGGATGCCTGTGGTTTTCCGGAACGTCCGCTTCTCTTTTCAACGCCTCTATGATTTTTGGGTGAGGGGCAAGGTCCGGATTACCACCTCCCAAATCGATTATATCCTTTCCGCTCTGAACCGCTTTCTTTTTAGCTTCCGCCACGCTAAAAAACACGTATTCTCCCAAGTTTTTCAGGCGGGTGGAGATTTTTCTTTCCATATCCACAGTTTTCCTCTATCATAAGGTTAATCGGCAGACGCACAATGGCAATTGAATAATAAATAGAGAAAGTGTAGTTGTCAACGGAAAAGGGTAGGTTTAAAGCAGTCGGATTCATCCGAATGGAAGGGTTTTGTAGCGGTCGCATTCATGCGACTTGAAAGGAAGGGTCTTGTAGGGGTCGCATTTATGCGACCCGTGATGAAATTCAAAACTTAAATTCAAAGTTCAAAATTGTTAAGGAAAACTACATCTTTGAATCTTCGCTGAGAATAAAAGACTTAGGGAGTTTTGTAGCATATCGTATAAGTTATTAAAGTTGCAGTAAAACCTAGTAAAGTAATCACAAAATGAAAGTTGCACTATTCACCATCGGCTGCAAGGTCAATCAATACGAAACCGAAGCCATAGCGGAAAAACTGGAAGCTTTTGGTTTCGAGCGGGTGGATTTTTCTGAGCAGGCAGATATTTACATAATCAATACCTGCACCGTCACCAAGGAGAGCGATTACAGTTCACGACAGGCAATCTACCGGGCCAAAAGAAGATCATCTGATGCTAAGATCGTCATCACCGGTTGTTACGCTCAAATGGAGAAAGAATTCCTACAAGGCCTTCCGGGTGTCAGTTTAGTGGTCAGACAGGAAGAGAAAGGGAAGCTGCCGGTTATGGTGGCGGAAATGGTGGGTCAAGGGGCAAGGGTCAAAGAAAGGGAGACTGAAAAAAAAGAATCGGTTTTTGGCTATGGGGTCAAAGGTCTGGCGAAGCATACCCGCGCACTGGTGAAAATCCAGGATGGATGCGAAAAAAAATGTGCCTATTGTATCGTCCCCTTTGCTCGGGGAAATGAAAGAAGCCGGAAGGTTGACGAGATCATAGCGGAGATCAATACTTTAGTCGGAAATGGATATAAGGAAGTAGTTATGACCGGCGTACATGTCGGTCGATATGACCGGGATAGCATGAATCTGACTCGGCTTTCGCAAAAAATACTGAAACAGACCAACGTGGAAAGGATAAGATATAGTTCCATCGAGCCGAAGGAAATTTCGGAAGAGCTGATAGATTTTGTCTCCCAGTCCAAAAGAATCTGCCGCCATCTTCATATTCCTCTTCAGAGTGGGGATGATTTCATACTTTCCAAAATGCAAAGGGATTATACGGCAGAAGAATATCATAAACTTGTAGAGCGCACAACTCAAGCCATTCCCGATGTCTTGATAGGCGTAGACGTGATCGTTGGCTTTCCGGGGGAAACCGAAAAGCAGTTTGATAATACCTGCCGGTTTATTCGTTCCTCTCCTGTGAACTATCTCCACGTGTTCAGTTATTCCGACAGAAAAGGAACCACATCATCCCGAATGCCGGACAAAGTCCCGCCGGAAGTGATTCACCGGAGAAGCGAGATTTTGCACGATTTGGGAAAAGAAAAATGGAGAGGCTTTATCGATCGTTTCATCGGAAAGAAATTGGACGTTTTGATCGAAAATCGCAGAGATAAAAAAACGGGTAAGCTCACCGGCCTTTCGGACAACTATATTCGCGTGCTATTGGATGGGGATGATTCTTGGAAAAACAATATCGTATCTGTTCGAATTTCCAAAAGGGAAGACAATAACCTATTAGGCGCTTTTTAGATTTATTGAAGGTTTCATCTTTTGTAGCCGCAGACTTTAGTCTGCGCCGTATTCTGTGTTTCATACGAAGGGTTGGATGCCCTGCTCAGTAAGGAACGAATGGTTTCAATCATAGGGGCGGGAATTTATCCCGCTCCTACTTGGTTTTCGATTTCACTAACAAGAATTTTGTTGTTTTTTTATGAATGTAGCTATTATATTGGTTGGTTAAGATGTCCAGGATAGAAGAAAATTTAAAAGAGATCGAATCCCGTATCCGCAAAGCAGCGGAAAAAAGCAGCAGGGAAAAAGATGTGATCAAGCTGGTAGCGGTGACCAAAACCGTAGAGCCAGAGAGGATAAAAGAAGCGATTAGATTGGGAGTGAAAATCATCGGAGAGAATCGGATACAGGAGGCGGAAGAGAAGTTCAAGGAGATAATCGAAAAGGTGGAAAAGCATCTGGTGGGTCATCTCCAGACTAACAAAGTAAAAAAAGCAGTAGAGCTTTTTGACCTGATCCAATCCGTGGATAGTGTGCATATAGCGGAAGAGATTTCCAAAAGATCACAGGAGAAGGGAAAGATGATGGAGGTGTTGGTGGAGGTGAACACCTCCGGTGAAAAGACCAAATTCGGAGTGGAGCCGGAACAAACCATTCCTTTGGTGGAATCGATTTCGAAATTGGAGGGAATGAAAATAAAAGGATTGATGACCATCGGGCTTTTTTCCGACGATCCGGAAGCAACCCGGCCCTGCTTCAAGAGACTGAAGGTTCTTTTTGATGAGATAAAAAGTGCCAAAATTCCTAACGTGGAGATGCGCTATCTTTCTATGGGAATGACCAGTGATTTTGAGGTGGCGATAGAGGAAGGCTCGAACATGGTGAGGATAGGAACCGGGATATTTGGCTTAAGAAATTCTTAAGACCTCTCCCCCTATATCCTCTCTTCACAATGTGGGTGTGTCATATTGTAGTTGCTCGATTTATCGAGCCCAATAAATCGGGCAACTGTAATTTCATGGTTCTATATATTTTAGTTAAAATGACATTCTACTTTTATGACACGTCTTCAATATGGAGAGAAGGACCAAGAGGGGGAGGATTGAGAAATTGATTTTAAAAGATAGGATAATGTTTATAGTATTCTGCCGATAAAAGAGTTTAAAATGAAGTAAAGCAGGAGGGATGAAATTGAAAATAACGCCGGTTGACATAAAAAATCAAAAGTTCGGTAAATCTTTAAGAGGATATGATACCTCTGAGGTGGATTCTTTTCTGGAGATGGTTACCGATACGCTGGAGGAGTTGACCCTGGAAAACCACCAGCTGAAGGAAAAAATTCAAAACGTGGAAACGTCTTTAGGGGGATACAAGGACTTGGAGGGGAATCTAAAAGAGGTTCTTCTGACCGCCCAGAAATCAGCCGAAGATCTGAAGAAGAATGCAGAGAGGGAAGCCCAGCTTGTCCTAAGAGAGGCCAAGATGAAAAGCGAGAGAGGATTGGAGGAGACTTATCACGTTCTCTCCGGTTTGAAAAAGGAGATCTCCGAGCTGAAACATCTGAAGCGGGAATATATCCTGAGACTGAAATCCATGCTGGAAACGCAGTTGAAGCTTTTGGAATCAATGGAAGCTGAAGATCAATCGTATAAAGAAGAACTTAAAGTTGCCGGAGGCAAAGGGCAGTTCAAATCGGAATCAGATAGAATCATTTAGGAGTAAAACTTATTCGGTATTGTGTGAGGATATTGAAATGACGGAAAAAGATAACGGCAATCTTAAAGAAAGCATAAACCAAGCAGTTGAGTTCATTCGCAGCAAAACCAAGTTTAATCCTCAAATCGGAATCATACTGGGGACCGGCTTGGGCTCTTTAGCCGAAGGGATCAAGGTGGAGACCAAAATCTCCTATAAAAAGATTCCTCATTCCCCGGTATCGACCGTGGAGAGTCACGCCGGGTTTTTGATCTTCGGAGAGCTTTCCGGCAAGAAGATAGTAGCCATGCAGGGGAGATTCCATTATTACGAGGGATATGATCTCAAACAGGTTACTTTCCCGGTACGCGTTATGAAAGCTCTGGACATCAACACCCTGGTCGTCTCCAATGCCTGCGGCGGTTTGAATCCCATATACAAGGCCGGAGACATCATGGTTATCTCGGATCACATCAACCTTCTCGGTTCAAATCCCTTGTTTGGTCCTAACGATGAAAGTTTGGGTCCCAGATTCCCGGATATGTGTCGCTGTTACGACCCGGATTTGATCATTCTGGCGGAGAACGTGGCTTTGAATCTGGGTATCAAACTGCAGAAGGGGGTTTACGTGGCAGTGGCCGGTCCCAATCTGGAGACTGCGGCAGAATACCGTTTCTTAAGGTTCATCGGGGCGGATGTGGTGGGGATGTCCACCGTGCCGGAGGTGATCGTAGCCCGCCATCAAGGGATGAGAGTGCTGGGCTTTTCGCTGGTCACTGATATGGGTTTGCCGGATGCTTTAAAGCCGACTAACATGGTGGAAATTCTGGCCACCGCTGCCAAATCGGAGCCCCTTTTGAAAAAGATCATGACCAGAGTAATAGAGGAGATGAAGGTTTAGGTAAGTAAACGCGTAGCCAAGCCTTCATGGCTTGGTGCCGAAGGATGAACCATCGGTAACCCGGGAAAAAATTTTAACAGATGCCATATCAATTATAAAGGTGAAACCTATTTGATGTTCAAAGCACGCGTAGCCAAGCCTTTACTTTGTCCTGAGTGAAATCGAAGGATGGCTTGGCGCTATTGGATAAACCCTCGGCTACGCGAAAATGGGCTTTAACATAGACCAAATCAATAGGAAAGGTGAAAATCAGCTGATGTTCAAAGAGATCAAAGAAGATTTCAACTATCCGGAGATGGAAAAACGGATCCTCGAGTTCTGGGACAAAGAGAATATTTTCCACAAAAGCATCCAGATCCGGAAGGACGCTCCCGATTTCATCTTCTACGAGGGACCGCCAACCGCCAACGGGAAACCGGGGATACATCACGTGATCTCCCGCACCATCAAGGATTTGGTCTGCCGTTACAAGACCATGCGGGGATACAAGGTCGAAAGAAAAGCGGGCTGGGACACCCACGGGCTTCCGGTGGAGATAGAGGTGGAAAAGGAGTTGGGATTCGAATGCAAAGGAGACGTGGAGAGACTAGGCATCGACAAGTTCAACGTCAAGTGCAACGAGAGCGTCTTCCGCTACAAGAAGGAATGGGACGAGCTTACCCGGAGAATCGGCTACTGGCTTGATCTTGAATCCGCCTATATCACCTGCTCCAACGACTACATCGAAAGCGTCTGGTGGATTCTCTCGCAGTTTTTCGAGAAAGGTTTTATCTATCAGGGGCATCGCATCGTCCCCTACTGCCCCAGATGCGGCACCCCTCTCTCCAGTCACGAGGTGGCACAAGGCTACAAGGAGGTTTCCGACCCTTCGGTTTACGTCAAGATGAAACTGGAAGGAAAACTCAACACTCACTTTTTGGTCTGGACCACCACCCCCTGGACCTTGATCTCCAACGTGGCTTTGGCTGTGGGTGAAGATATAGATTATGTCAAGGTGAAACATAAAGGAGAGGAGCTGATCTTAGCCAAGGCCCTTTTAAATCAGGCGCTGGAAGGGGAATATCAGATAGAAGAGGAGTTCAAGGGAAAAGATCTGGTGAATTTAAAGTACCAGCCTCTTTATGCTTTCGTGGAGACCGACCGGACCAAGGCATTCTATGTGATTTTGGCTGATTTCGTCAGCGTGGAGGAGGGGACCGGAATCGTCCATATCGCTCCTGCCTTTGGAGCGGACGACTATGAAGTTGGTATTAAATACGATCTCCCCATAGTCCAGCCGGTGGACGAGAAGGGGGAGTTTACCTCCGAGGTTACTCCCTGGAAAGGTATGTTTGTGAAGGATGCAGATTCAGGGATCATGGGCGATCTGAAGAAACGAAATATACTGTACCGGCGCGGGGAATACCTGCACACCTATCCCTTCTGCTGGCGATGCGATTCCCCTCTGATCTATTATGCCCGTAAATCCTGGTATATCCGAACCACCGCTTATAAAGACAAGCTTTTGGAAAACAACCGGAAGATAAACTGGTATCCGCCGGAGATCGGGTCGGGTCGTTTCGGAGAGTGGCTGGAGAACAACGTAGATTGGGCTTTATCCCGGGAGAGGTTCTGGGGGACGCCGCTCAACATCTGGATCTGCGAAAAATGCGGGGTGAAAAAATCGGTCCAGAGCATAAGCGAGCTTTTTGATTTAACCATTGAGGACGAATGCTCGGCCTCCTTCAAGAAAAACGTAAACCTGCACAAGCCGATGGTCGATCAGATCAAATTGAGATGTCCCGCCTGCGGAGGGGTGATGCATCGTACTCCGGAGGTGATCGACTGCTGGTTCGATTCCGGCTCCATGCCATACGCCCAGTGGCATTATCCGTTTGAACACCAGGAGGATTTCAAGGACAAGTTCCCCTGCGAGTTTATCTCCGAGGCGGTGGACCAAACCCGGGGATGGTTTTACAGCCTTTTGGCCATCTCTGCCTTCCTTTTTGACCAGCCGGCTTATAAAAACGTGATCGTCATCGAGTTCATCCAGGACAAGGAAGGTGCCAAGATGAGCAAATCCAAAGGCAACGTGATCGATCCCTGGGAGGTGCTGAACGACCAGGGGGCGGACGCCTTGAGATGGTACATGCTCTGGGTTAGTCAGCCCTGGCTTCCCACCCGCATCGACAAGAAGGCGATCACCGAGGTGGAGAGAAAGTTCTTGAGCACCTTAAGAAACACCTACTCGTTCTTCGCCCTTTACGCCAATATCGACAAATTCGACCCTACCCGGCATCAGCTCAAGGTGCAAGAGCGCTCGGACATGGACCGGTGGATACTGTCTGGTTTGAATTCCTTAATCGCCGAGGTCACCAGCGAATTGGATCATTATGACCTCACCCGGCCCACGCGTCTGATTCAGGAATTCGTGATCGAGGATTTAAGCAACTGGTACGTGAGAAGGAGCCGAAGGAGATTCTGGCAGTCGGGTGAGACCAAAGATAAGATTGCCGCTTATCTGACCTTGTGGGAATGCATGGTAGCGCTGTGCAAGCTGGTTGCCCCGTATACCCCTTTTATTGCCGAAGAGCTGTACCGGGAGCTTTGCGCCAAGGTGGATAAAAATTCGCCCCAAAGCATCCATCTGACCGATTTTCCTTCAGCTTCGGAAAAATATGTCGACTTAAAACTACAACGCCGGATGAATAATTTACGTAAGATAGTCGCCTTGGGTCGGTCAGCCCGGAGCCGGGTAGAGATGAAGATAAGGCAGCCTTTGGGAGAGATGCTGATCCAGCTTCCCCAGGGAGAATCGAAGGAGGATTTAAACTCGCTCTTTGGATTGATTTCAGACGAGCTTAATGTGAAGAAGATCTCCTGGTTGGATCAGGCTGGTTCCTTAACCGAGCTTTCTGCTAAACCCAATTTCAGTCGATTGGGTCCCAAATTTGGTAAGAAAGCTAACCCGGTGGCGGAGAGGATTAAATCCTTAAGTCAAACCGAACTCAAGAAGTTTAAAGATGCGGGAAAATTAAAAATAGAATTGGATGGGGTAAGTTTGGAGCTGGTGCCGGAAGATATGGAGATCTCCGAGAGGGAAAAAGAGGGTTGGGTGGTGGAGTCGGAAAACGAGTATCAGGTGGCGCTATCAACGGTTTTGACCGAAGAGCTTAAAGACGAGGGATTTGCCCGGGAGCTGGTGAACAAGATTCAGAACATGCGCAAATCCGCGGGATTCGAGGTGATGGATCGGATACAGGTGGGGATAAAAACCTCTCCCCGGCTCAATCAAGCGGTTAAGGCATTTGAGGAATACATCCAGAAGGAGACTTTGGCACAAAAGCTCTCCCTTTCGGAAACAAAGGGAGATCATGTTGAGGAGTGGGACATAAACGGAGAGAAAGCGAACATCTCGGTTCAAAAAGTGGGAAAGTAAAGGGAGGTAGAAGATGAAGAAGAAAGATCTGGAAAAATACGAAGCCCTGCTTTTAGTCAAGCGGGCGGAGGTCATGGAAGAGCTGGGGCTTTTGAAGAAGACCGGTTTAAACAGCACCATCAAGGAAGCTTCCGGTGAGCTCTCCTCATACTCCACCCACATGGCAGACCAGGGGACCGATTCCTTCGAGAGGGAAAAGTCGTTTTTGCTTGCATCAAAGACCGGCCGGCTTATTTATCATATTGACGAGGCTTTGCGTCGCATTCAGGACAAAACCTACGGTAAATGCCAAGAATGCGGCGGGGAGATAAGTACCGCTCGTCTGGAGGCGGTTCCTCATGCCCGGTTATGCATCGCCTGCAAGGAGAAAGAGGAGCTTAAGAAAGCCCAGGAAAACCGATAAGTTCTGTCTCGGTGAAAGCAGCCGGAAACCTCAAAGACCGGTGAGGGGATGATTTGTCCGAATTGGAACCCACAGGAAGTGCGGAATTTCCCAGGGTCTTTCTCCGCAGATTTTTAATCGTCACCCTCCTATCCATTCTCGCCGACCAATTATCCAAAACATTGATAACTATTTCCCTTCTTCCGGGTGAGTCCATCCCGGTTTTAGGGGATTTCTTTCGAATAACCTTCGTTCTAAATCCCGGGGGGATATTTGGAACCAGATTGGGAAATCAGAATTTCTATACCTTAATTTCTATTTTGGCCATCGGGGTAACCCTGTGGTTTTTTTTCAAGATCAAAGGGAGGGAAAACATCCTCCGGATCGGGCTTTGTCTGGTGCTGGGAGGAGCAGTCGGTAATTTAATCGATCGCTTTCGCTTCGGTCAGGTGGTGGATTTCCTGGATTTCGATTTCTTCAACCTAAACCTTCCGCCCAAAGATATTTTATTCTTCAGATTCCCCGGTGTTTCACTTGACCGCTGGCCCGTCTTCAATTTAGCGGACAGCTTCGTCCTGATAGGAATGGTCCTGGTAATCATCCATTTATTGTTTATCCAAGAAAGACCATCAGCAGAAGGAGAAACTTCCTCTCCCCTCGGGGGGTGTGTTATATTGTAGTTGCTCGATTTATCGAGCTCAATAAATTGGGCAACTGCAATTTCATAGCTCGATACAGTCTAGTCAAAAATAACGTTCTGCTTTTTATGACACACAACCCCTCGGGGAAGATTAAGTGTTGCGAAATCCGTAGTAGGGTTAAGTTGAAAATCCCGTCGAAGGCGGGAGTGAGGTGGAAAATAAAAATTAAAATAACAAAAATCAAAATTAAATTCAATTTCCTTTCCGATTTTTCAATTTTGAATTTTAAATTGCAATTTTAAATTTTTCTCTTTGAATTTTGCCCTATTTATTCTCCATCAAATGAAAAAAGATCCCTCTAAAATATTGAATGTCTCGGTTCCGCCTAAAGCTCATGGAACCAGAATAGACCTGTTCCTTTCTCAAGAGAAACTCGAACTCTCCCGCTCTTTTGTGCATAAATTGATTTTAAATAAACACATCTTCGTAAACGGTAAACCGGTAAAACCTTCGCACAAAATAAAAGAAGGGGAACAGATACAGATTGAAATTCCTCCTTTGGAAAAGCCCTCTCTTGAACCGGAGAACATCCCGTTGGATATCGTTTATGAGGATTCCGATCTTCTGGTGGTGAACAAGAAAGCGGGAATGGTGGTTCACCCGGCTGCAGGCAATTTTTCTCATACTTTGGTCAACGCCCTCCTTTTTCATTGCCAAGATCTGTCCGGTATTAATGGGGTTTTGCGCCCCGGCATAGTCCACCGCTTGGATAAGAACACCTCCGGGCTTATGGTGGTGGCAAAAAATGATTCTGCTCATTTGAGTTTGGCTGAGCAGATAAAGAACCGGACTCTTTTGCGCGAATATGCCGCTTTAGTTTGGGGACATATGCCGACCGAAGAAGGTGTGATCGAAGCTCCGATCGGGAGAGCGTTGAAAGATAGAAAGAAGATGGCAGTAACCATGGTGAAAGGACGAGAGTCGCTGACTCAATATAAGGTTCTGGAGAGATTTGGTATCTGCGATCTTTTGTCCATTCGACTGAAGACGGGCAGAACTCACCAGATCAGGGTTCATCTCTCCTATCTGAATCATCCGGTTTTAGGTGACCCCGAATATGGCGGCAGGCAGAAATGGCTTAAAGGCATTTTCGACCAAGAACGTCCTTTGGCGCAAAAGCTTCTTACCTTGATTGACCGGCAGGCGCTCCACGCCAAGAAATTAGGCTTCCTTCACCCAAGAACAAAGAAATACCAAGAGTTCGATTCCACCCAGCCTGAAGATATAGAAAATGTCTTGTACTTTATTCGCAGATAGATACGGAGGAGTTGTAGTTGCTCGATTCATCGAGCCTACAGATTTACGCATCAAAAAAATAGTAGCGGTGTTATTTCCGAACGGGAGCGTCAACTTATCGTACAACCAGGTCGCATGAAGGCGACCGCCACCATTGGAAACCATCATATTGATATTTGAATTTGCAGTGACCCACTTGGAGGAAAATTCTTGACAATCCGCTGCCACAGGACTTAATTCGACAATAAATAAGGATTCGGGTTACAAATAATGATTCATATAATTCGCAGAAAAGCGACTCCCCAACAGATGGAAGAAATTTTGAACACCCTGGGGACATACATCAAATTAGCGGTCGATATTAAGCGGGGAATATTAGCCGGTGGAGGCATTCTTCATGCAGATTGTGAGTCAGAGTTATTGGAAGATGGAAGCAATCAGGAGGATGTCTGGGGTGCAGATTGGGTTCCTGAATCACAGGAAGTGCATTTTGAGGCTCTGATAAACATACGTCCGCGTTAAAACAACCCGAGTATGGAAATTAGAGACCAGAGCGTTCGCCTTAAGGTAGAATCCATTGTAAAAGATCTACTGGGAGCAGTATAATGCAGAATATGGAAACAATAAAAAATCGCTATTTGCAGGATGGTCTTGAGAGACAATTGGGAGGAATTGCAGCTAATCTCGCTCGGATAGCTTCATTTTCAATTAATCCCCAAAATTGGGAAGCGGTGCAAACCATGCTCGAGGAAACCGAATTCTTTATCGAATGGACTGCACCGGATGCTCCTTTGAATGTGCAGGCCTTTTTGGTAGAAGTGCAGATACAGTTGGCGTTATGGCATAGAAATTGGTCAACGATTCACACTGAAGAACAAAATCGAGAAAAACTACATAGATGGTCTCGTCTTGTGTCTGAAAAAGTTCTCACGCTTGCGAGAGAAACATGCGCTACCTCGTCTTCAGAGATTTGATCCGAAAGGAACTCCGTAAAAATCCTGCCGGTTTAACTTGGATAGAGCTTAAGGAGAGACTCAACCTGCCTTATGATCAGCCTTGCCCGACCTGGATTAAGCAAATGGAGCAGGAAATTGGATTGTCGAGAACGAAAGGTTCGGGACGCGCATACGTGTGGAAGGTTCGACCTAAGAAATAAAATAGTTCATATCCACTTACCGAGTGAAATTGTAGGGGTCGCACAGACGTGCCCGTCTGGGCATTCATGCGACCCGTTTTTACTTTAGGATGGACCACAGCCGCAAATTTTTGGAGCGGGGAGAACCACCTTTCCGGACATGCTGGGCTTGCTGGACTTGCTGGACATGCTGGGCTTGCTGAGGGTTGTTTTTCGCTTTTTTCAACGCCAGAAAAACCATTTCGGTGTTTTTGTTGAAGATTTAGTATAAATTTCATATGCTTCTTACCGGAGTCCTACCTGCAAATTGTAGCAAAAAAATTCAAAGTTAAAAAATTATTCATTTTGTATTTAGAGGAATTGGTTCCTCTATATTTTTCTTTCATTACCTCCCTCATAAATACCGACGCCGTCCTTTTCACCACAGAAGCTGTATGGAATTTGCATAAGGTGAACGTTTCTCCCAACTTTCATTCGGAATTAATTCGTTAGTCGGGCTCCAAGAAAGCAAAGATTCTCCTCTATGCAGTATATTCGAATTAATAATTCAAATTTAAGGTTGACAGGATTGCATAAATGTCTATAATGTGTCATATAAATGGAATCTATTTAATGAGAAATCGGATTACGATCAATATATCTTGGGGTGTCGCCGGTCGACGGGTCGCAAGCTGGTTTATGCAGATCGTATAAACCGGGAGCGATTGATAGGAAATAAGCTGATAATTGGTTGACATGAATGCCAACACGGTAAAAAGTAAGAAGGGAAGGAACTTTTCCTACAGAAATAAACAGTATGAGTTTCCGATTTTATACAGATGCATAATCATTGTTAGGTGGCACAGGCATACCAGAGTATTTTGCAGGAGTCTGGAGAGCAAATTGTGGTAAAACGAAAACCTACGACACCTCCATCCCCACCACCAAAACCGAGTTTGGTTCTTCCACGCGCGGAAGTGGAGGAAAAGCTAAGAGAGAGAATAAGACTTGGGCGTGAGATTCAAAGCTCGGAAGTTCGTTCCGAATCAGATCTTGATGCCGCACGGAACAAACAATCGAAATGGAATGCGTATAACAAAGAATATCTAAAGCGTTGCTTTAGCTCGGATGTCATTGTAGATCAATATTCCAGGGTTTCTGGTTGGGGTACTATATACATGGATGCGAGTCTCAACCAGATGATCAATAGCTTTAGAGAGGGGATAGATGGTCAGATTACGGAACTGGAATCCATTTTAGAACGTTTAGAGCTTATACCCGAGGGCGCAGGAACGGTCAGTGGTAGCGCACCTGCCAGTGAAACATTCTCCAAAGCAGTCTTCATAGTGCATGGCCATGATGAAGTCGCCAAAACAAATGTTGCCCGTTTCATTGAGAAGTTGGACCTTGAGGCGATCATACTCCATGAAAAGCCAAACAAAGGGCAGACAATAATAGAGAAGTTAGAGACCAATGCGTCTAATATTGGCTTTGCTGTGGTTCTTCTCACGCCAGATGACGTAGGAGCACCAAAAGAAAAACCAACTGACCTACGTGACAGAGCAAGACAGAATGTGATTCTCGAATTGGGTTATTTCTGTGGTGAGCTTGGTAGAAATAGAGTGTGTGTCCTTTATAAGGACAATGTCGAGATTCCCAGTGATTATCTCGGGGTTGTATATACGCCATTGGATGATGCTGGTGGCTGGCGTCTTAAACTAGCCAAAGAAATGAAAGCCGCTGGTTTAGACGTTGATCTAAACAAGGCGATGTAAATACATAATAGGTTACCTAACAGTGCACTTCATCCGATAGGGCAAGAGCCCCTTTGCTCCTGATACTCTATGTTTCAATCTGACAGGAGCTTACAGCTCCTGTCCCGCACGTTCCTATTTCGTAGTCTCGTTTTCTATAATAAGCAAATTCGATACACCTTCGGTGGTGAAAAGGATGGCGCCGGTATTTATGGGGGAGGTATTGTTAAAGAATAGTGTATCGTTTATCGGTTAGGTTCTCGGCCACGTATCGGTTTCGTGTTTGGTTTTAGTCACGACAAACGACAACCGCATACCGATAAACGATACGTAACCGCCCTTCGATGAACTCAGGGTGGTGAGCTGATCGAACCACAACCTCAACCTTTTAGGACGAAATTAGTTATGGACTTCCGAAAAACAAAAATGTCAAACGTCAGCTCTTATAAGTTATTCGGAGTGCGGAAGCTTGCTTCCGCCAATGTTAGTGAATCACCCGCAGAGCCGGAATCTTGTCAAACTGATCCCACTGAAGGTAAATGCTACCACCAGTCGCAACTCATCGGTTTCAAACGTACGCAATTCGTTGCCTATTATCTATTTGGAGGAAAAGTGAGAAAAAAATAAAAAATGAACCCCAGATGCACCAGATGCTTCGGTTTCAACAGTCAAGCATCTTTGAAATTAATCACGAAAGAATAATTATGGAAAGAAATTATAAAGATGAAAACTCAAGAAAAAGACCCCCCTGCTATAAGGTCTTGATTCCGCTGAAGGCGGAGAAGGAACAAGGGGGATTCAGGGGATTTGTAAATTCTCAATAACCCCCCTTTGAATTTCCCCCCTTGTCAGGGGGGAAAGCAAAAATCAAGTCCCCCTGATAAGGGGGATTTAGGGGGTTCTAAAAAAGTATCTCTTAACTCCTTTGCACTTCACTCGACCTTGAATTTTGAATGCTTTTGCTTTTATTGAACCTTTGAACTCTTGAACTTTTGAATCTTTTTTTCAAACCTTAAACTTTAAACTTTTCCGCCAAAGGCGGATCCGCCTCTGGCGGAGAACTTTAAACGCTTTTATTTTTGCTTCTTTTGGTTTTAGCGGCGGACTGCGGACGTCGGACCGTGGACGCTTTTCAAGCTGCCCCACAGCATTTCTTGTACTTCTTCCCACTCCCGCACGGGCACGGATCATTCCGCCCTATCTTTTTACCGACCCGAACCGGCTGGAGCTTTCCTGGCGCCACCTCTTCCGCCGGTTGATTCTCCGACATTCCCAAACCCACCGCCGACTGATGGATCGCCTTCATCTGCCTGGTCGGCTCTTCCCTTCGGGGACGTTCTCTCTCCTCGATCTTCAATTTGTAGATCAGCTCCAAAGTCTGCTCGTCGATTCTCTGGATCATCTCCATGAATAATCCAAAAGCTTCCTTTTTGTACTCGATCACCGGATCCCGCTGGCCATAAGCTCGGAGTCCGATGCCGGTTTTGAGCTGATCCACGTCGTAAAGATGCTCCTTCCACTCCTCGTCTAAGCCCCGCAGCATGGCATATCTCTCCAGCTGGCGCATCAGCTCCTCACCCAGCATCTTCTCCTTATGTTCATAAATCTGCAGAGCCATCTTATAGAGAATATCTTTCAAATCCTCTCTGTTAAGCTTGAGTATGTCTTTTTGATCGAATTTAATGTCGACCAAAAAGGTTTTCAAAAGATCCTGTTTTAAACCCACCCAGTCCCATTCTTCCGGATAAGTCTTCTCCGATGCATGTGCCTCCACTTTGGCTGCGATGGTCGATTTGATCAAATCCATAACGTCCTCTCTCAAGTCGGCGCCTTCCAAAACCGCTAATCTCCGGTCGTAGATGACCTCCCTCTGCTGGTTCATCACGTTATCGTATTCCAAGAGATGCTTACGGATGGAGAAGTTCTGCGCCTCCACCCTTTTCTGCGCCCTCTCTATCGCCTTGGTGACCATGGAGTGATTGATCACGTCTCCCTCCTGCACCCCGAGCCGATCCATTATCGATGCAATCCGGTCCGAGCCGAAAAGCCGCATTAAGTCGTCCTCTAAGGAGAGGAAAAAACGGGTCGAGCCTGGATCCCCCTGCCTCCCCGATCTTCCCCGGAGTTGGCGGTCGATTCTCCGCGCTTCGTGTCTTTCCGTCCCCATGATGTGTAAACCGCACGGTACGTCTTTGGGACAGTCAAGCTCTTCCAGATAGGGACAGCCATCCTCCCGGTCCTGGGTGATCAGCCGGCAGCGGGGATTCTTGACCACCGCCTCGCCCAATTTAATGTCTGTCCCCCGTCCGGCCATGTTGGTAGCTATGGTCACGGTCCCGCCTTGTCCTGCGCGGGAGATAATTTCCGCCTCCTGCTGGTGATATTTGGCATTCAAAACCGAATGTTTGATCCCGGTTCGCTTCAACATGCGCGAGATGGTCTCCGACACCTCCACCGAAACGGTTCCTACCAGCACCGGCCTGCCGGCTTGGTGGTAACGGGTGATCTCTTCGATAATGGCATTGTACTTTTCCCTTCTGGTGCGGTAGACCATGTCGTTGTAGTCGATCCTTCTCACCGCTTCGTTAGTGGGGATCGCCACTACGTCCAGTTTGTATATCTCCCAGAATTCCCCTGCTTCGGTCACTGCGGTTCCGGTCATCCCCGCCAGCTTGTCGTAAAGCCGGAAGAAATTCTGCAGGGTGATGGTGGCAAAGGTCTGGGTCTCCCCCTCCACCTTCACCCCCTCCTTGGCTTCGATGGCTTGATGCAGCCCGTCGCTGTACCGCCGACCCGGCATCAAGCGTCCGGTAAACTCGTCCACGATCAACACCTTGTCATCCTGCACCACGTATTCCACGTCCTTTTCGAACAGGGAATATGCCTTTAATAGCTGGCTGATGGAGTGGTTCTTTTCGCTTCTCTCCGCATGCAGTTGATACAGTTTATCTTTTTTCTTTAATTTCTCGTCGTCGGTGAGCGAATCGTCCGAGTCTATCTCGTGTATCCCTTCGGTGATGTCCGGTATGACGAAGAGAACCTGATCCTCCGGGGACAAAAGCGATCTACCCATTTCGTTTAGATTAATGGAATTCTCCTTCTCATCGATGGAGAAATAGAGAAGATCATCCAACTCGTACAATTTCTTCTCCCGCATGTAATCTAATTCCACTCCCTGGATCAGCTTTTTGACACCGGGTTCTTTCGAGACCTTCATCAATCTTTTGTTCTTGGGGGAACCCCTTTGCGCAATCAGAAGCTTTGTCCCCGCCTCGTATTCCTTACCATCTTTCAGCAACTCTTCCCCTTCCGCCACCAGCTTGTTCACCAAAGCGGATTGCTTGCGGAACAACTGCTCTACCAGCGGTTTCATCTCCATGTAACTCTGGGTGATGTCCGAGCTGACCGGACCTGATATAATCAGGGGGGTTCGCGCCTCATCGATCAGAACCGAGTCCACCTCGTCCACGATGGCATAATTGTAACCCCGCTGCACCCGATCCTCTGCCCGGATCGCCATGTTGTCCCTTAAGTAGTCGAAACCGAATTCGTTATTGGTACCATAAGTAATGTCATAGTTATATTGAATTTTTCTTTGGGCATTATCCATATCGTTCTGGATGCATCCCACGGTTAGACCCAGATACTTGTATATCTCCCCCATCCATTCGCTATCTCTGCGGGCTAAGTAATCGTTCACCGTAACCAGATGAACCCCTTTGCCGGTTAGGGCATTCAGGTAGATGGGCATGGTGGCAACCAGAGTTTTCCCTTCCCCTGTAGCCATCTCGGTGATCTTCCCCTGATGCAGCACCACCCCGCCGATGAGCTGAACGTCATACGGAACCATGTCCCATTCGATCTCAATCCCGCACACGTTCCATTTCTTGCCCACCAATCTCTGGCAGGTCTCCTTGACCACGGCAAAAGCCTCAGGGAGAATTTCGTTTAGGGTTTCCTGTTCGATCTTTTTTATCTCCTCGCGGATATCCTTCATCTGCTGGAGGAGCACCTCCCTTTGCGCCCGAACTTCTGCCCTCTCCTCCTCTGTCAGCCCGTGAGTTTTTATACAAGCGAATTCTTCCTTCAGGGCATTCAGCTGCTCTTCGAGCTGAACGGTTCTCTCTTTTATCTTCTGCTTGAATTCCTGCGTCTTACCTTTTAACTCCTCATCGGAGAGACTCTTTAGCTGCTCGGAGAATTGGTTGATCTCTTCTACCATTGGCCAGATCTTTTTGACATCCCTATCGTGCTTGGAGCCGAATATTTTGGTTACTAAATCGGTTATCATTCACTATACTCCCTGAGAATACTGCTTTAGCTTTTTTATCTTCTACGTATCAGACAGAAATTTTACCAAAGATAACCCTTTTCTTTTTCAGTGGCAACAGGAATATTGGATGGCTTTATCCCTGACCCGCAAAGGAAAAAGAAACCATATGGTGGTAGTAATGTCAAGTCTTCGGGGTGAGAAAAGACGAGGTATTTACTCTTTATTCCACTTCAGATAAAAATGCGAAAATCTCTCTTAATAACGGATGAGTTGACCACTCAAGCAAGTCTAGCGTCCTCAACTAAATCCTTTCTTTACGCTGTCAGAGGTTGTGCCACAGGAGGATTCCCCGCTGGAAAATACAGAGAAAATCCTGACAGGATTCTTGGCATTACACTTTGGACAGGTTAAACCAATGTTCTCCTCTACGTTCTTTTGCAATACTTCAAATTTACAACCACACTCTTTGCATTCATACTCATAAATAGGCATCTTTCGTAGCCTCCGTTGAAAATAATATCATCTAACTTGGGATATACAGTGATTTTAATGCAGATATTTGAACGGAAGGTGCTTTCTTAAACAGTATGGCTCTGTTAGAATTCCACTCGTCCTTCAAGGGCGTTTGCTAAAGTGATCTGATCCGCATATTCCAAATCTCCCCCTGCGGGTAGCCCCCGGGCGATACGGGTCACCTTTATACCCAATGGTTTAATGAGCTTGGAAAGATAGATAGCGGTTGCTTCCCCTTCGGTATTGGGATTGGTAGCGATAATCACTTCTTTGACCTCTTTGTTTTTAAGACGGGATAAAAGCTCCTTTATCTTCAAATCGTCCGGTCCGACGCCATCCAAAGGAGCAAGCACCCCTCCCAAAACGTGAAACAATCCCCTATAGTAGTTGGTCTTGTCCAAAGCTGCTACGTCATTCGCCTCTTCCACCACGCATATGGTAGATCTATCTCTTTTCTCGTCACGACATATGGAGCAGGGATCTTCCTCGGTGATATTGAAGCAGATGGAACAATAGCTCACCTTGCTTTTCACATCCAATACCGCCTGTGCCAAAGCTTCCGCCTCTTCTTTTTTCTCCTTTAGGACGAAGAAAGCCATCCTTTGGGCGGTCTTCCTTCCGATTCCGGGGAATTTGGAGAATTGCTCGATTAATTTTTCTAATGAATCAATCATGCCTTTTCAAAAAGTATTTGATAAACGCGGGTACAGTTATTTCTGGAGTGTTCATCTTTAGGTGAACCGTCATAAGACATGGAGCCAAGTTAAAGCTTGGCACTCCTGTTTAAAATGGCATTCCGGGTATCTTCAATCCACCGGTCAGCCTGCTCATCTCCTCGTTTGCCATCTCCTGCGCTTTCTCCCTAGCCTGGTTCACCGCCGCCACGATCAGATCCTGAAGCATCTCCACGTCGTCCTTGTTCACCACCTCCGGATCAATCTTGATCTCCAAAATCTCCTGCTTCCCATTGGCTATGACCTTGACCATCCCTCCCCCCGCCGTCCCCTCCACCGTCTTGTTTGCCAACTCCTCCTGGATCTTTTCCATCTCCTGCTGCATTTTTTGTATCTGTTTCATCATGTTGCCAATACCTTTTACCATTATTCTCTCCTTATATTTTTGATCATGGTGTTCTTCGACCCGATATTCCTCTTTTATTTGATGATCTCCCCTTCGAAGTTGTCGAAGATGCTTTTTATCAACGGATCGTTGGTGATCTGGGTTGAACTGCCGCTTTTCGATTTTGAATCGTTCGGTTTATCGGGAGTAGCGTCTTTCATCTCGTTTAACTCAAATTTTAATTTAAAGGGTTGGGTGAAGATGTCTCCTAACGCCTTCTGAATCAAGTTCAAGTTCTCTTTTCTTTCTGCCTGTTTTTTGTGGAAGCTGTTTCCGTTACGAAACTCAATGGTCAAAGTATCGTCTTCCCATCCGACCACCTCACCGTCCTTGATCAGACTCCACAGAGAGAGCTTGTTGCTTTTCACCTCTCCTAAGACCTCGCTCCAGCGCATTTGGATCTGATCCAGAGAGAGAAGTTCTGTCTTAATATAGAGGTTTTGTTCCACAGGCGTAGCCCCAGGTAGCGTAGTCTCCTCTGGTGAATCTGCAGGGTGTCCTTTGGTTGTCGGTTTTTCCGGCGAAGTTGTGGCTGGCTTTTTTTGTGGTATATTACTAGTAGGTACGCTACCCGCTCCCTCTATTTCTGCAGATGAACAGCTTTTAAGCAGATCCAATCTCTCCAATAGTTCTGTTAAATCAACTGAGGATTCCATCTTTAAGATCTTCATCAGGGCCAGCTCCAACATTACCCTCGGGTCCGAAGATCTCTTTAAACTTGAGTTCAAATCGGCAATCACTTTTATCATGCGCAGCAGATCCAGCTCAGAGAATGCGGCAGACTTCTCTTTATATTTTTGTATGTATATATCCGAGAGATCGAATAGCACATTTGAATCTCCAACCACTTTAACCATCAGTAGATCCCGCAGGTGTTGGAGCAGACTGTTAACGAATTCAGGCAGGTCCATACCGGAATCGATCAATCGATTCAAAAGGGAAATCCCTTTGGAGGTAGCTTTTTCCCCAATGGCGTCGGTTAACTCGAACAACTTCTCCTGATCCACCAAACCTAAAGTTTCGGTGATCAGCGAGGATGAGATTATCTTCCTGTTTCCCTCCCCCGATTCGCTCTCGCTACCGTAAGCTATCACCTGATCTAAAAGCGAGAGCAAGTCCCTTAAGCTTCCGTCCGCCCTCCGGGCCAAAATGTATGAAGCCTCTTTTTCCACCTGAAGATTTTCCTTTTCGGCTATATCCTTAACGGTTTTCACCAGATCGGTTGTGGAAATGCGTCGGAAATCGAATCTCTGACATCGGGAGAGAACGGTTTGAGGTAACTTATGCGGTTCGGTGGTGGCAAAAACAAAGATGGCATGTGCTGGCGGTTCCTCCAAGGTCTTCAGCAGGGCATTGAAAGCGGAATCGGAAAGCATGTGCACTTCGTCTATGATGTAGACCTTGTACTTCCCCTGGCTTGGAACGTAGCGGATGTTCTCCCTGAGGGTTCTGACGTCGTCCACACTGTTGTTAGAGGCACCGTCGATCTCCATCACGTCCAGGCTCCGACCTATGGTTATCTCCCGGCAGGAATCACACCGGTTACAGGGTTGGGGGGTAGGTCCCTCCTTGCAATTTAAAGCTTTGGCCAGAATCCTTGCCACTGTGGTTTTACCCGTTCCTCGGGGACCGGTAAAAAGATAGGCGTGCGATATGCGGTTGGTCTGGATGGCATGTTTCAGCGTGGTGGTGACGTGTGATTGTCCCACCAACTCTTCGAACGTCTGAGGTCGATATTTCCTCGCCATCACCAGATAAGTCATGGTGTTCTTCCTTCTGGATTGTTTTCGATTTTAACTGTTAACTATGAACCGTGAACTGTTAACTATCCCGCTGCTAGGCGGGATTACCCGTGCACCCACCTTCGATTCCTGCCTTCCAAGGAAGCTTGGGTAGCCAACTCCAACCAGGCTCTCCTGCGGCACACTCAAGTATTCGCTTACCGTTGCTACCTTCCGGTCCTGGCGGGGTTTGGCGAGCTGGGGTTGCGCAGGACCTGATCTTCGACGTCGCACACCTAATCCTCCATCGGAAAACAAAGAACCTCGGGTGGGAATTTGATCCCGGTATAGCGGATTCCGGGTTACAGGGCACCGCTAACTCCCCATCTAGCACGGGAAAATTTAATCTGCGATTAAATTTTCAGTTATTGGTTCGTGGTTCTCAGTTCGTGGCAAACCTTTAAATGCTTTTGCGATAAGCTACTTGATGGAATTGATCAATGCACTTATAGATTTTGCCAGTTTTTGACAATCTCCATATAATTTCTTCTGTTCGTTCTCAAATATATAACCGTTGTCTAAGGCTAAATAAAGAATAGTAACGCATTCATATATCGATCCTCTGGCTCGCCTGAGGAAATTCTTAAATTCTGTTTTAGTAAGTCCACTACCCTCTGCTATATTCAAAGGAATAGACGAAGCTGCTCTTCTCAATTGTGACGTTAATCCAAAAACCTCCTCTTTTGGAAATCTTTTGCTTATCTTATATATATGTTTAGAAAAATCCAAACCATCCTGATAAACTCTCAAATTCTCAAAGTTGAATTTCTCTATTGAATTCATATCTTTGCTGTTTCTTTGATTTTACCACGAACCATGAACTATGAAATACGAACCAGAAATTTATCCCGCTTTAGCGGGATAAATTTCTGGAGCAGAGCGGGATCGAACCGCCGACCTGTACGTTGCGAACGTACCGCTCTCCCAACTGAGCTACTGCCCCGGAAATTCGGTTTACAAATTTCAGCCATTTTTCAGGAAAAACCAAAATTCTTCTAATCTTCCTGAAAAAGACATAGTTTATGTTTCTTAATTACCTATAACCTCGATCCAAAGTGAGTTTCTCTACCGTCCTCCGACTAGGGTATCTCCCCCCTTGGGGAAAAATGGTCAGATGCTTGCTCTATTAGCTTCTTTTTTTGAGCACCTCCTTCAGGAGTCTTAAAATAACTCTCTCTGGCGATCGCCTCCGTTTTTGTATTAAACTCTTCGTAATAGACCAACTTCAATGGTCTTCTATTTCTCAAGGATTTAGTATTCCCCGCATTGTGATCTCGAAGTCTTTTTCCTATATCGCTTGTATAACCCGTATACAATCTCCTATCCTTCTGGCTGCACAATACATAAACATAATACTTGTTTCGTTCCATCGGAAATCAACCTGGCCAAGCCCAGACGAGGTATCCGCTCGCCGACCTCCCGTACGGGCGCTCTCCCAACCCATACGGGGCGTCTGCCTGAGCTACTGCCCCGGAAATTCGGTTCATGGTTTTTGGTACGCAGTTCGCAGTAAAACCAAAAACAAAAACATTATACCGATTTTATGTAAGAAAGCAAGAATATTTTTACCTCTCTCCTTTGAAGATGTAATAAGACGATAACCAAAGGTGAATAGAGTGAAGGGGATCAAAAGCAATCAACTACTAATGCTGTTTTCCTATTATCTTTTCCCAGACCTGACTTGCTTGTTCCTTCAATTCAGTTAAATCTTTATCATTCTTAATAACAAAGTCGGCTAATTTTCTTTTGGTTGTTTCCGGTAGTTGGGATTTAATTCTGTACAACACCTCTTTGCTGGAATATCCCCTTTGTTCCCGTAGCCTTCTGATTCTATCTTCCTTTTTGGACTGAACAAAGATAAGATAATCCAACTCCCTCTGCAATCCCCATTCCACAATCAAAGCCGCATCGATTACCACCATTTCCCTGTGGTGTTTTTTTCCCAGACTTTCAATCTTCCCTCTGAGTTCTTTTAATAAATATGGATGAACCATCCGGTTTAATTTCTCTTTCGATTTCTTGGAAGCAAATGCGATCTCACCCAATCTCCTTCGATTTAGACCTCCCTTTTTATTCAGTATCTCCTGGCCAAATGTCCGGACCAATTCCTTCAGAATTCCCCGGTTCTTCTCGACTACATCTTTTCCAATCCGGTCTCCGGATAATACTACGGCTCCCTTCTCTCGAAAGACCTTGGACACTTCGGTCTTTCCGCAAGCGATCCCGCCGGTTATTCCTACTAGAATCATGATATCGAAAGGCTCTTTTGATTCATTCTCTGCTTCCCCCTCTCCATTTCACAATGAGGGGGACTAAAGGCGAGAAGTTATGTATTGTCGGGTAGCTTCACCGCTCGCTACCTACTTTGCCTCTAACCAGTTTTCGCCCACATGTATGTCCACCTTGATTGGCACCTCTAACTGAATGGTATTTTCCATTCGGCCTTTGACCATCTCCCTGACAGAATCTAATTCGCTCTTGTGCACCTCAAATACCAACTCGTCATGTACCTGCAGAATCATCTTGGATTTTTTGTCTTTTAATCTTTTGGCGAGATCAATCATCACCACCTTGATCAAATCCGCAGCTGAGCCCTGAATGGGGGTATTGATGGCGGTCCGTTCGGCAAACTCCCTCTTTTGTCTGTTAGTGCTTCCGATTTCCGGTATGTATCTTCTTCTACCTAAAAGTGTGGTTACGAATTCCTGCGCTCGGGCTAGCTCAATCCTCTCGTCGATGTAAGACTTAACCCGGGGGTACCTTTTGAAATATATCTCGATGAACATGGCAGCCTCCTGCGGAGTCATGTTGGTGGATTGGGACAACCCGTAGGCGGAGACGCCGTAGATGATGGAGAAGTTTGTGGTCTTGGCCACGTCCCTTTGTTCTTTGGTTACCTGATCCATGCTCACTCCGAAAACCTCGCTGGCCGTTCGCTTGTGAATATCCTCTCCCTTTTTAAAAGCTTCCAAAAGCGTGTGGTCCTGGGAGAAATGTGCCAAGATCCTCAGCTCTACCTGGGAATAATCAGAGGACATGATGAGAAAATTCTCATTCCTGGGGATGAAAGCTTTCCGGATCAGCTTCCCTAAATCGGTCCGGATGGGAATGTTCTGCAGATTGGGAACGGAAGAGGAGAGCCTTCCGGTAGCAGTCACGGTTTGATTAAAGGAGGTATGAATTCTTCCAGTTCTCTTATTCACCAAAACCGGCAGGGCATCGATATAAGTGGATTTCAATTTGGAAAGCTGACGATATTCTAAGAGAACCGCAGGGAGAGGGTGCTCTTTGGCCAAGATCTCTAAAACTCCGATATCGGTGGAAAAACCGGTCCGTTTGGCGGTTTTACGCACCGAATGAAGCCTCAAATCCTCAAAGAGCACTTTGCTCAACTGCTGGGTGGAGTTGATGTTGAATTTCTTGCCCGCCAAATCATAGATCTTTTGGGTTAACTCTTTTAGCTGGCTTTCGATCTGCCGGGATAAATGCTTTAGGTGATTGGTATCAATGGATACCCCGATCATCTCCATCTCCGCCAGAACCTCGATTAGGGGGAGTTCCACTTCGAAAAATAGCTTCTCTAAGGAAAGAAGGCTTAGTTTGGGGCTGAAGTTCTCTTTCAACCGCAGGGTGAAATCAGCATCCTCACAGGAGTATTTGCAGGCATCGGCAATGGGAACCTCGGTGAAGCTCTTTTGCTTTTTGCGTTTTTTGGGGGTATCTGGGGTGGTATCGAAAATATCCGTTTTTGTCGTCGAGGATTTGGTGGAACTGCCGCCGATCAGATCGGTTATGGGAATCATTTTATGATCCAGATATTCCAGTGCCAGGTAATTCAAATTGTGTTGTCGGATTGAGGGATTCAAAAGATAAGACGCTACCATGGTATCGAAGTAAATTCCCCTAAACTCTATATCGTATCGTCTGAGCACCTCCAGGTCGTATTTCAAATTATGCCCTATCTTTCTTATATTTTCATCCTCTAAAATCCCTTTTAGACTCTTGATCGCAAAAGTTATGTCTATGTCCCCTTTCTTCTCAATATGTCCCACCGGCAGGTAGTAAGCTTCTTTCTCTTTGTGGCAAAATGATATCCCCACCAGCTCGGCCTCGATGGGATTTAAGCTGGTGGTTTCAGTGTCCAGAACGAATTCTCCCGCCTGTTTTACCTCGGAGATCAATGCAACCAGATCATCTTTGGTTTTTATAACTTGATAGTTTACCTCTTCCTCTTTTTTCTCCAACGAGCCGATCTCCTGCAGGAACTTGGTGAATTCCAGCTCTTTGAAAAGCTCCTTTAACTGGTGTAGGTTGAACTCACTTCTCTTGAGTTTAGTCAGATCCAACTCGTACGGGACATGAGTATCGATGGTGACCAGTCGCTTGGAGAGTCGGGCTAAATCGGCATGCTCCAAAAGTCTCTTCTGTACGCTTTTCTTCTTGACTTTATCTGCGTTTTTTAAAGTATTTTCTAAGCTTCCGAATTCCTTGATTAGTTCCAAAGCTGTTTTTTCACCAATTCCGGGAATCCCAGGGATATTGTCCGACGCGTCTCCCATCAATCCCAGGACCTCGATCACCTTATCCGGGGGCACCCCGAATTTTTCCTTAACCCCCTGCTTATCTAAAAGCTCTGCCTCCTCCCCACCTCTTTGGGGATTCAGCACTTTGATCTTTTCATCCACCAGTTGCAGAAAATCCTTGTCACCCGTCACCAACGTCACCTCAAATCCCTTCTCTTCCGCTTTTCGGGCTAAGGTTCCCATCAGATCGTCAGCTTCAAAACCATCCACTTCCAGGATAGGAAGATTCATCCCTTCCGCCACTTCTCTTATATGGGGAAGCTGTTCCGACATCTCATGCGGCATCTTGGCCCGGGTCGATTTATACTCTTTGTATATCTCGTGACGAAAAGTCGGGGCTTTGGTATCGAAAACCACCGCTACGTAATCCGGATTTTCGTCTTTTAATATTTTCAGTATGGAATTGGTAAAACCGAAGACCGCCGAGGTATTCTCCCCCTTTGAGTTGATCAGTGGGTTCCGGATGAAAGCAAAATAAGACCGGTAAGCTAAAGCCGATCCGTCTATCAAAAACAAACGCTGTTTTTTGGACATGGCATATATTTCCCAACTTGATCTTCAGAGAACTTAACTGAACATCTCCAAAATACCATAGTCTTTCTTTCCCGTCAACAGATTTTGGGGAACTCTAAAGAAATCGTTATATAAAGGAGAGAATTTCGTAGTTGCCTGATTCATCAGGCTAAAAACGCTGCGCCAAGTAGTTCAGATACTGTCTAAAGGAGTGCACACATTTATATTTGCTCAAACCCAATCATCTTTGGTATAATTTCTTCTTGTTTATATATTCTTCCACCTTGGTCGGGACCAAGTATCGGATGGATTCTCCTTTAGCTACCATTGCCCGGATCTTAGAGGAGGAGACATCTATGCCGGTTATCGGGACGATAATGCTCTTTTGGGCAAATTGATTCTCCGGATCAAAGTGGTCAAAGCCGGGTCTTATGGCGATGACCACCTTCACCTGTTTATATATCTGTTCCGGCTCTTTCCACGTATGTATCTCGTCCAGTACGTCCGATCCGGTCAGAAAATACAACTCCCCACCAGGGTATAGCTTTTCCAATTGCTTCAATGTGTCAATGGTGTAAGATAGCCCTCCCCGTTTCAGCTCCAGGTCCGATACCGAGAATTTTGGATTCCCTTCCAATCCCAGCCGGGTCATTTGAAATCTGTCCTTGGCGGGTGAAAGTTTCTGTTTGGTTTTGTGCGGAGGCTTGGCAGAGGGAATGAAGATCACCCGCTCCAGTCGGAGCTTTTCCTTCACTTGCTCCGCTAACACCAGATGACCCACGTGAATGGGATCGAAGGTGCCACCCAAGATTCCGATTCTTCTCTTATGAACCATATGTAATTATAGTCTCTCCGTTTAGCGGAACGAGGCTCGTCCTCCCCATCGGTCCTGCTTCGCTCTGAGCGCGCTCAAGACGAAAGAAACCTCCGGGTCAAAGAAAAGGATTCACTTTGATGGAAACAGGGGAGTGAGGTTTTCAATTTTTTCATTTTACTCTTTTAATTTTGAATTCTCTTTGGTTTCCACTGCCGTCTTCTCTTTACCCTTCGAAACCAAAATCTTGACTATCTTCTCCAATTTCTTGTTGGCTTTCTTAGTCAGCATGTCCTGGGGAAAATCTTGAATGAATTTCTGGTATTCCTCTTTGGCTTGATCGTATTTTTTCTCTTTATATAAAGCCTCCGCTAGGCAGAATTGTGCGAGTTTGGACCATTCCGTATCATGGTATTCATCCAGAACTCGCTCAAAGTATAGCGAGGCCGCATCATAACGTCGCATTCTATAATAAAGGTAGCCTCCCTTGTAAACCTTCTTTGCTAGTTTGGTTCTGCACTCCTTAAACAGTTTTTGGGCTTCCTCTCTTTTATCACTGAGTGGGTAATCGTCCAGGAAGTTTTTCAGTTCATCCAAAGCCTTTTGGGTGTGACTCTGATCCAATTCTGCCTTTGGCGACATCTCAAAGTCACATTCTACCACTTTGAAAGCGGCATCATCCCCTAGTGAACTTGTTGGAAACGAAGTGAGTATGCGATTGAATTCATTAATAGCTGACGGGTATTCCTTCTGATTGTAGTAGGTCATCCCCAAAAGGTACTGGGCTGAGTCGATAAAGTTGACTCCCGGATAATTGAGTATGAGCTTCTGTAGCTCAAGCACTGCTTTATCCCAATGTCTTTTTTCAAATTCGCTTTTGGCTAAGGCATATTGATCCTCTGCATTCAATATCAACTGGGGAGCTTTGGGTCCACAGCTGGAGATAAAAACAAAGAACAATAGAGTCCCGCTGATAAAAGTCAAAAGGAATAAAATGGTTTTCATGTTTCCTTCCCAGTGGAAAAATCGTTTCATCGATTGGCAAAGAAAAGGTAAATTACCCCCCCCACCACTGCGGTCAATAAAGCCGGTTCCATATATTTGTTTATGGGATCTCCCGAAAGAGAGGGACACAGGAAAGGATAGGACTGGTTGTTTAATGATTTGATCGCGCTTTTTCTAACCACATCCCTTTTTTCCAGTTTTCCCCTTTTCAACCAGATGACTTTCCCCGTGGTTGGATCCTCTTCCCGCAAAGACAGATTGACCACAGCTCTTCTGGTTATTAGTTTTTCTTTCAAAAAACCCTTTCTGTGGGTCTCGGGATAATCCAGCTTCAAATCTATAATACGATAGAATAACGATTTGGATTCCAACAAACCGGATTCTGTATCAACAGCCTTCAGACCCACCTGATAATTTAAGGATAGAAGATAAACTGCCAGTTCATTCTCCAGCAGCCAGTTTTCCGGGCGTTCCTCTTCCGCCTTCAATATCAACAGATCCGGAGCTGATTCGGGAAAATCGGTGAAAGTCTCATCAAAAAGCGATCTCAGCGTCTCCCGCAGGAACTCCTCATTGGTGGGCGGATTCTCCTGCAAAGTGATTCTGTCTTGGGCTAAACTAAAAGGTGCTACCCCCTCTATCAGTGCTATTATTATAAGATAGAGGACGAGGCTTTTGTATCGGTTTGAAAAAGCCCTCTTAGCCTTGGGGAGGATCATACTTTTCCTTCAGCTCCTTGTATTTCTTTACCACCTCGGAGAGAAAATGAGAGGGAAGTTTTTCCCCTGTCTTCAGCCACAGCTCCAAAGCATTTTCTCCCACATTGTATGCTATTATCGCCTTTTTCACGTCTTTAAATTTCAGTATCAGCTCAAACAGGTAGAGACTCCCCAACTGGATGTTAAAAGCGGGTTCGAAAAGGGAGAGTTCCCCTTTCCAATTAAGCCCTCTGCGTTGGCATAGGTCGTATCCCACCGAGGGCTTCACCTGCATCAAACCCAAAGCCCCCATCTCCGATATCTGCCCCTTTCTGAAGCAGCTTTCGGTCAGAATCAAGGATAGAAGCAACAGAGGATCATAGCTATATTTCTTGCTCTCCTCGTAGATCACGTTGGTCAATTCTCCTATCTCCTGGTCTTTGAATCCCACCTGGAAATCCTCAATTATCTTCAATATTTTAAGCTTCTCCTCCATTTCATTTATCGTCTGCTGCTGTTCTTTTATCTGCATCTCCTGTTCACTCTGGATCTTCTGTAGGTTGTATCTATCGCGAACCAGGTAAACGATAACCGCGGTCTGAGCCATGTACAGTAATATCAAAAGAGTGCTGATGTATTTGGAGACCAAAATTCCGCTTTTTCTGATCAATTTCACTCCCAGGGTCATAGCCGCTCCTTTTTTTGACTTTATGCTAAAATACCGGTTCTGAGTCAAATGAGAAATCCGAAAGCACAGAAGTCAGGTTGGCTTTAAGCCATTGTTCGTATCTCTCCGGTTGATTTATAACCGACTCATAAAAAGGTAAAGCGCCCGGGTAGTCGTTTCCTAAAATGGTTTTGATCCGGCTGAACTTCCCCTTAAGATAATTCATTTTATCCAGATAAACATGTTTGATCCCGATTTTATCTAATCTATCAAAAACCGAGAAGAGGGATTTTTTACCATCAGCAAAATAGGGCAAGATAGGTCCAAAAAACACAAAGGTCGGTATACCACTATCTTTGAGTTGAGCCAGCGCCTTAAACCGCTTCTCCAAATCCGAAGCACCGGGTTCAAACAATTCCTCTACATAAGAATCCGGACAGGTTATGCTCATTCCCACTTCCTTATTCTTTATCTTTTTCAAGACGTCGATATCCCTTAATATCAGATCCGATTTGGTCTGGATGAAAACCGAGAAATCTGTGCCGGATAATATCCCCAGACATTGTCTGGTTAGGCGGAATTTTCGCTCCACAGGTTGATAAGCATCGGTTACCGTACCGATCATCACCGTGCCAGGTTTGGTTTTCTTTATCTGTTGACTGAGCCGATCCACCAGGTTGATTTTGACGTCCACAAATTTCCCCCACGGCTCTGTATGGTTAGTATACCTCTTCATAAACTCGGCATAACAATATATGCAGGCATGTTGACAGCCGGTATATGGGTTTAAGGCATAATCCACCCCCTCGATCCCCGATTTGACCAATGCATTCTTGCAGGTCACCTCGGCGATTTTCAAACGGTTGCTCTTATCCCCTGCTTCCGGGCCAAGTAGGTGGATATTCTGGTTTAATTCTGACACTCCGGTCAAGTCCGTCATACTTTTCATATCTCTATCCCGATCAGATCATAATCCAGATAATCTACAATCCTAGTTTTAACGAATTTTCCTATCTTATCACACTTCCCTTTAATCCGGATTACCCCGTCCACCTCCGGTGCCTCCCCCTGACTTCTCCCCGTAAGACTACCATCCCCTTCATCCGATTCAGCTTCAATTAGGACGGAGAAAGCTTTCCCGATCTTTGATTGGTTTTTTCCCATAACGATCCTCTGCTGGGAGAGCATCAGTTGGTCTAATCTTTCCTGTTTCAGTTGAGCGGAAACTTGGCTTTTGTACTCATAAGCTCTCGTCCCCTCTTCCTTAGAATAAGTAAAAGCCCCCAATTTATCGAATTTTACCCCCTCCACGAAATCAAGCAGCTCCTCAAAATGTTTCCCCGTTTCTCCGGGAAAACCCACGATGAAAGAGGTTCTCAAGTTTAACTGGGGAATATTCTCTCTCAATTTGGAAATAAGTTGCTCTATCTCCCGGCGTTTAACCTTTCTTCTCATCTTGGTCAGGATTTCGTCAGAAATGTGTTGGAGAGGAAGATCCACATATTTGCATACTTTGGGATTGGATGCTATTTGATCGATCAACTCATCGGAATAGTGAGCCGGATGGGTGTAGAGAAGTCGGATCCATTTGAGTTTAGGAATTCGGGACATTTTCAACAGCAGCTGGGGAAGTTTCTTTTCTCCGTACAGGTCTACACCATAGAGAGTGGTGTCCTGTGCCACCAGATTTATCTCCTTTACCCCCCCTCTGACTAACTGAACAGCTTCCTCCAGAATCTCCTCCATCCTTTTACTTCTGAATTTTCCTCTTATGGCGGGAATAGCACAATAGCTACAGCGATTATTGCATCCATCCGCGATCTTCAGGTAAGCATATGGCCGTTTCTGATCCGATCTGACAAATCTCCTCACGCCGTCCTCTTTTACCAGTCGGTTTACTCTACAGATTCTTTCTCCGCTTAGAACCGAAGAGCAAACAGTTCCCACTTGGTTCATCTCACTCAAACCGAACAAACCATCGATTTCGGGTATTCTATTCCACAACTCCTGGGGATAACGCTGAGCCAAGCAGCCACAAACGATTAATTTTTTCCTCTGGTATTTTTCCTTCACTGCAATCAGATTGAAGATCTCTTCTATGGATTCCTCTTTAGCCGACTGGATGAATCCACAGGTGTTGAGGATCAGGATGTCTGCCTGGTTTCGATCATCTGAGATCCGGTAACCTTTCCTCAAAAGAAGGCTGGTTATCCTCTCGCTATCAACTTCGTTCTTGGGACAACCCAAGGTTTCGATCCAGATGGTTTTGTTCATTAACGACTACCTCTTAAAATTATAATAAACTGAAGGGTTTCGATCTTAGGAGAGATTCATTCTAAAAAGAAGATTGTTAGATTTGATTTGAAATGCACACCTAAGTGGGGTCTAAAATTTAATATCTTTTCTCTTTTTTCATTCAGACTATTTTAACTTTGATCCGCCCAATTGGCTTGTTCAATTTTCATTCCTCTTTGATTGCAATTGTAGTCATAATTGAGTACAACCATAATCTACTATATAGAGAATCCCCCTCAGCCAACTTCTCTTCTTGCCTCTGCTTTCACCTTGCACCTTCAACCTTAGATCCTTCACCTACTCAGACAGATCCAGTTCTTCCACTCCGGGAGGGGCTTGGAAGACAAATTCAGAGTCTTTGATTTTACGGTCTACCTCTATATGTTTAAATTCCAGAACGATATCATTATCCTGGGAATCTTTATATTCTATTTTTCTGGCTAAATAACTTTGCTTATCCACCCAGATGGTCATCTTCTTGATTAAGGCGTCTTCCTGTTTGGAGGAAAGTAAAAGTCTGAAACAAGGGATCTTATCGATCTTCTCCTCCCCTATCAAGGAGGGTATATAATCTGCACGGAAATCGGAAAGATATTGATTGGGTTTGAACATGCTCTCGGATTTGTCTACCTGCCTTTTTACTACCTGCTGGTTCTCCACCGAATAATCCCATACGTACTTTCCATCGCATACTATGGTCTCATCCTTGGTTTCGATTCTGAATTTGACCGGATTCTTCAGAAGCATTTTCCCCTGCACCAAGCTAGGTTTTTCAAATATCTCCGAGCGAGTGACTTTGGTGAAGTCCATGGAGATATCGGATAAGGAGCGATATCGCTTCTCCACCTGCGATGCTAACTCATCTGGAGTGATGCCCCTCATACCCTGGTTGAAGAGGATGATCACAAAAACCACCAATAAAGATATGCTGAATTTGAATCTATTCATATGTCTGGTCAGTTAAATAACGCTTGCCTCAATCTTTTTGTGAAAAACAGACTGATGAATTCCAAATTAAAAGATAGAAGTTCAAAATCACAATCCAAAAATCAACATTATTTAAGGATTGGTTCAAAGTAATAGAATTTCAAATTTTCAATTGTGGTTTTGCATTTTTCATTTTGAATTTTAGATTTACTTGTCCCTACTCTGCTTCAAAAAAGCAGAAGAATCCATGCCATCAGGTTCTTTCCCGGTTTCTTCTCAACTTCCACTCCTCACTTTCCAAGTAAGTGGCATCCACCAACACCTCCCGGACTTTGCTCCCGTTATAGGGACCCACTATTCCCTCCTCCTCCAGCTGGTCAATAAGGCGGGCAGCACGCTGGTATCCCACGGCTAACCTTCTCTGCAAAAGGGATACCGAGCCCTGCTTATGCCTTATCACTAGTTCAACTGCCTTGCGGAAAATGTCTTCATCATCCTCCATCCCTTCCTCCGGTATCACGATCTCCTCTGACGGGGCAGACAAGCTTTCGATCGGTTTAACCGAATAGTTCTGGGTTTTGATGAAGTCGACGATCCGGGTGGTCTCCTCGCTTGAGATATAGGCTCCATGAATTCTTCTCGGCTCCGGGTGACCCGTCTCGATGAACAGCATGTCCCCCAACCCCAAAAGCTTCTCCGCACCATTAGCATCCAGTATGGTACGGGAATCTATCTTGGAAGCAACCTGAAAGGCAATCCGAGCGGAGAAGTTGGCTTTGATCAGTCCGGTGATCACGTCCACCGAAGGTCTTTGGGTGGCTAAGATCAGATGAATCCCCACGGCTCTTGCCATCTGTGCCAACCGGGTTATCAAGCCCTCCACCCGATTGGAGGATGACATCATCAGATCCGCCAGCTCGTCCACGATGATGACGATATAGGGGAGGATGTTCTCCTTCTTTTGCTTCCGATTGAAACCTTCTATGTTTCTAACACCTAACTTTGCCAGCCTTCGATATCTATCCTCCATCTCAAGTACAATCTCCGAGAGAACATGTTCCGCCAATTTAGGATTGGTGATCACCGTCCTCTCCAGATGGGGAATCCCCTCATAGACTGATAGTTCAAGCATCTTTGGATCGATCATCACGAACCGGACCTCGTCCGGAGGCAATCGGTATAGCAAGCTAGTGGTGACGGCATTTATACATACGGATTTACCCGAGCCGGTAGCTCCGGCGATGAGCAGGTGGGGCATCTTTCCCAAGTCGGTCACGAACGGCTCACCGGAGGAGGTTTTACCCAATGCCAAAATCAATTTGGCTTCGACATTTTGAAAAGTACCGGAGGTGAGAATTTCTTTTAAGTATACCGTCTGGGAACTCCGGTTGGGTATCTCCACCCCGATAGCCGCTTTCCCCGGAACCGGTGCCACGATCCTCACCTTTCTGGCTCGCATGGCTAATGCTAGATCTTCTGCTAAATTTACCACCTGATTGACCTTTATCCCCGCTGCCGGCTTAAATTCGTATCGGGTTATCACCGGCCCAGGATAAATTTCAATCCGCTCTCCTTCGATCTCTACCCCGAAGGTGGAAAGCGTCTCTTTAAGAACCCGGGCCGTCTCGTTAAGCTCCTGTTCTGTCACCACCGGCTTGACGTTAGGCGGATCGTCCAAAAGATCCAGGGGGGGTAACTGGTAAGCTCCCTCCGGAGATTCTTCGTTTCGCCGTACAAGTTTTATAGATTTCTTGGAGCTTTCCGGTTCTATGGGCGTGGTGATTTTCTCTTCCTTCACCGGAGGAACCGTGATCTTAGTTTCCGGTATGCATTGTTCGAATCCTACCTCCTTTTTCGCCTCCTTTGCTCTTTTATCCCTCTGCCGGGCTATCCTTTTCAACTCCCTCCATTTTTTCCCCCGGGTCAAAATCCCCCCGGCGATGCGTTTGGAAACAAAGAAGGAATCGCTCGGTTTGAATGGGGTGATTAAAGCCGCCAGAATGATCAACGAAGCGATCAGTAGGATATAAGAACCATAGTTACCCAAAACATTATGACATAAGCGTCCCAATAGCTCGGATAGTTTGCCTCCCATGGTGAATCCGGAGAAATCGATCTTCTCTCCGGAGCCGATTTCAGGAAGTTCAAAAATAATCCCCAGAACCAGCGCAAAAATGAAAATGTAAAATACCTTTTTGGTCACCCAGGTGATCTTTACGTTAGGAAAACGACTAATCCCAAAAAGTATAAGAAAGATAGGAAGACAAAATCCAGAGTAGCCCAAAACATAGACTATACCGTATGCAACCACCCCCCCCACTGCCCCACCCTGGTTATGAAATTTCTGGGAAAACAGCTGTAACATCCCTCCCGGGGTGGGATCTCCGGTGATAATATGGGTATCGTTATCTTTATTATAGGTAAATAGGGAGATCAAACTGAACAGAGCCAGGGCAATCAAAAGGACCCCGATGATCTCCTTCTTTCGATCGTTGGATATGCTGTCGAAGATGCTCATCAGAATAAATGCTCCCATGGGAAAACTATATTGTCTTCAGTTTGAAACATCGTCTGGAAAATTTAATTTAACGATATAATTTTTTCTGTCAACAAAAATATCCCCACCCGGACTTAATTCAAGAATTCTAAGATCCGAATCAGCGAGAAGAGGAAACCGGAATTAACCAAAACAAAGGCAGGGTTTCATGCATGTTCAAGCGATTAAATATACATGTTGATAAACCCTGCCTTCAAATGGTAACTTCTAACCGCGCTGCTTTACTTTGCTGACTTTACTGCATCCTTCAGCTGTTTGCCGGCTTTGAATTTTGGTACTTTGGAGGCGGCGATTTTGATCGGAGCACCGGTCTGGGGATTTCTTCCCATACGGGCTTTCCTCTTAGCTACGGAGAAGGTGCCGAATCCAACGAAGCTGACCTTTTGACCCTTCTTCAAAGTAGTGGTGACTCCGTTGAAAAAAGCAGCGATAGCTTTGCCGGCTTGCACTTTGGTAACTTTCGCCTCCTTGGCGATTTTGTCTACCAATTCCTCTTTGGTCATCTACTCACCCCCTTCAAGACTTTAAAGGGTTTAACAGCTCTTCTATTTTTCTTAACACCCCGACCATACAATATTTTCAAGGGTTTGTCAAGAACTTTTTTTGATTTTTTGCACTTTTCTGTAAAAAAATGGCTTAACCATGCCTTTTTTACGGGATAGTCCAGAATCCGTCACGTTCCAACATCGCTTTTGGTTGCTTTTCATTCGAGGTGAACGTTGATCAGACACCTCCAACTTCCTACGGGTGGCTATGTTTTCCCTCTCAGAATAGCTCTAACCAGTACCTAACCTAAGCGGGGTGCTGGTTATTTCCATGGATTAACCATCGTTAAGCGTTGGGCTCCTATCCGTTTTCACAGGTATTTCGGGATACTTACCCTGAACCTGTTAAAATTGCGGGATGAAGGCTCACCCCAACCGCTGCGAAATGTCACCGGTAAGAGCATCCGGGACGGACGAAAGGTATTGAGTCACATGCCCGGACGTGCTTATGAACCCTATTTTCCTCTTGACTTTTTCTGCGGGAAGAGATTTATTCAAATCGAAAATTGCGGAAGGATTGAACTGCAAACGCTATTATGATTAAACTGCAACGCACCATAAAAAAACTCGTTTCCTATTCGGGGATAGGACTGCATACCGGGAACCAGACCACTATTACTTTCATTCCTGCTCCCGTGGATCATGGCATCGTTTTTATAAGGACCGACCTTCCCGGTTCTCCCGAGATACCGGCAGACATAGATCATGTGGTGGATGTTACCCGGGGAACCACGTTGGGTAAAGGGGAGACCAAGGTCTATACTGTAGAACATGTCCTTTCTGCTTTAGCCGGCTTGGAGCTGGATAATTTAAAAGTGGAGTTGGATTCCAACGAGCCACCGGTAGGGGACGGAAGTGCGTTACCTTTTGTTCAGACCTTACAGGACGCGGGGATAGTAAACCAGGAGTCTGCCAAAAATTATCTGGAGATAGAAACGCCTCTGTTTTATTCCGAAAAAGACAAGGGAATCGATCTGGTGGTAGTTCCCTCCGATGATTTAAGAATCACCTTCATGGTGGATTATCGCAATCCCGCTTTGGGGACACAATATACTTCCATGGTTTCGCTGGAGAAGGAGTTTGTGGAAGAATTCGCCCCGGCTCGGACTTTTTGTTTTTTCCACGAGTTGGAGGAACTGAAAAAAGTGGGTTTGGCCAAGGGGGGAAACCTCCATAATGCTTTGGTCATCTGTGATGAGGGTGATTGCGAAGCCAAAATCGGGAAGCTCAAACAGATGTACGGAATAAAGGAGGAAGTCTTTGTGGGAAAGACCGGCATTCTGAATGACGTTCCGTTGAGATTCCCCAACGAACCCTGTCGACACAAAGCTTTGGATCTTTTAGGTGACTTATACCTATTGGGGGTTCCCTTAAAGGGACATATTCTAGCAGCCCGATCCGGACACGCGGCTAACGTGGCGCTGGTGAAAATGCTCCGGGAGCTGCATGAGAAAAAACAGATAACCACCAGGTATCAGAAGAAATCCAGCGGTGATTTCCTTTTGGATATAAACGCAATTTTGAAAATCATGCCTCATCGTTACCCCTTTTTACTGGTGGATCGGGTAATCGACATCCAACCCCGAAAAAAAGTGGTGGCGATAAAAAACGTAACCATGAATGAACCGTTTTTCTCCGGCCATTTTCCGGGTCATCCCATCATGCCGGGTGTGCTGATCGTGGAGGCAATGGCTCAGGCTGGAGGAATTCTTCTTTTAAACACTGTGGACGATCCGGAAAACAAATTGGTATATTTCCTGGGAATCGACGGCGTCCGTTTCCGAAAACCGGTTTTACCCGGAGATCAAATCAGATTTGAGCTGGACATGATTCAGTTCAGGCACGGAACCTGCAAAATGCAAGGTAAAGCATTCGTGGAAGGTGATCTGGTCACCGAGGCGACATTGATGGCAACTATTGTAGATAGATAAGGGGGCTATTGGGGGAGCGTCAAGCTTCAGCTTGACTATCCTTTTCTTAAGATCCATCGTACCGTTTATTGGTCTAATCGAAACTAAACATTATAGTCTCTCTTGAATATTTCAAAACCTCATCCAAAATCCTCTTGAAACGGGTAAATCATGAATATTCATCCTTCCGCCATCATCCAGCGAAATGCAAAAATATCAGACGATGTAACTGTTGGCCCTTACAGTATAATCAATGAAGGAGTAGAAATCGGTGCGGGAACCCAAATCGCTTCCCACGTTTTGATTGATGTTGGGACCATCATCGGAAAGAATTGCAGGATTCATCATGGGGCAGTGTTAGGCACGCTTCCTCAAGATCTGAAGTTCGAGGGAGAGAAAACCTATCTCTCCGTTGGAGATGATACCGTCATCCGGGAATACGCTACACTGAATCGGGGCACTCACTGGCGGGGGAAAACGGTGGTGGGGAATAACTGCTATATCATGATATATTCTCATGTCGCTCACGATTGCCTTCTGGGCGATCATGTGATCCTGGCAAACTCCGCCAATCTAGCTGGGCATGTAGAGATCGGGGATTATGCCAGCATCGGGGGGGTGGTGCCGGTACACCAGTTCGTCAAGATCGGGGCGCATTCCTTCATCGGGGGTGGATTCCGGGTGCAAATGGACGTTTGTCCTTACGCCCTGATGGGGGGGTATCCTTTAAGGACTTTGGGATTGAACCGGATAGGTTTGCAGCGTCGGGGCTTCTCCGATGAAACCTTACAGATTCTGGAGAAGACGTTTCGAATACTTTTTAAGTCCAATCTGAACACCACCCAGGCAATCGAGAGGATTAAAGTTGAGGTGGAACCGATACCTGAGGTAAAAAACATTCTCGATTTTATCGCTAACAGCGAAAGGGGGATAATTAAGTAATTCCAGGATTCGAGGGATTCAGGATTCAAGGGGATCAAGAAATCAAAGCTCGCAATGTTGATCGGAGGTTAACTAATCCCCACCTATTCCATACACCGCTGGATTATCCATTTAGATCCGTTAGATTATCCTTCCTCGGGAGATTAGGGGATGAGAATATTCTCCCACGAGTCTGTAAAAAACCGGCGGTTGATTACAACCGCCTAAGAGCAAAAGGTTATTGTTAGACCGGGGAAATACCTAAAGCGACTCGTCTGCATATTCCACTTTAACCGAACCCAAACCCACTTCGATATTAAAGATCAATTCTTTCTTCGTTTTTCCGAAATTTTTGTTCTGGTAGAGGTCGTCTTCCACCTCCTCGAACTCATCCTCATCCAAGGAGAAGGAAGCCAAAAAAGAGGATTCCTTCTTAATCTGGATCCCGGCATCTTTTGGAACCAGGATGCTCAAGCTTCCCAATCCTATATCTATGTTTACTTCGGCGGAATGGTTAAAATCTCCGGAGAAGTCCAAGGTGAAATCTCCCGCTCCCCCATCAAAGATCAGTTTTTCAAAATTAGCGTTACCCAAACTGTTCAAGATAAGTTTACTTGCTCCCACATCCAGATTGATTTCCGAGATGCGGTGTGAATTGGGCTTTCGAAACTCCGTCTCCACCGAGGATGCCCCCACATCTATCTGCAGGTCGTCTATTGTAAGTCCAGTGAAATCGAAATCCGCCTCGCATGCTCCGACATCGATATCAAAGCTCAGAGGAACCTGATCGCCAAACTCCAGCTTCCAATAATTATCCTCTAAGTCTAAATCCAGATCCCTGTCTTTAGTGTCGCTTTCTAAGAAGAGTTTGCCTTTGTCATTGAACTTATGGTAATCCGCTTGAACTTTGATCTGGTTGGGATCATATTCCATTTCAGCATCCAGTATATTCCCCGAATTGTTTTTCTGCAGATCGATAACTGCAACTCCTATGTCTATTTGGACCCTTACCTCTTTTTCTCCCGATGATTCGATCTTCTTGGTTTCTGTTGTGGAAGCATGTTCTTTGGCATGAAGCTGGGATGAAAGCATTCCAAGTATTATCGTTCCCGTTAATATAAGAAACAAAGCTTTCTTGATGGACAAAGTATCCTCCCCTTAGCTTAAAGGTGTTTCACCAGCACTACCTTTGTCGGGGTTGGTAGTAGTAGTTATTGGAAAAAGATATGTCTCTTTAGGGCGCGTTCCCATCCGAGTTAGAATGGCAGCACCAAACCCGACGGTTATCACCACGTACCAGAAAGCCCAACCGAAGAAGGTTAGAATCCAGCTTATGGGGGTAAGCGGATGACCCAGAATGCCTATCACCCGGGCTAACAGCAAAATCGCCTCTACCGCCAGAATTCCTATGACTAGAGTCATGATGGGTGTCTCGGGCTTGAGACTAGTCCTGTCTTTTAGCTTCTCCCCTATGAAATAGGATACCCCGGTATACCCGAGGATAAATGTCGCCACCACCAACAGGGGCTCGACCAAAATAGCCAAAGGGATACCTATGATGGTAATGATAAGAAGAAGGAAAACCGGCAGAATCAATATCTCGGCCACAAATCCGATCAGGGCACACTTAAAGAAATCCTGATTAATCTTGTCTTTGACTTTGGTCACGTGTCGGGGAACGATGGATATCATTACTATTCCTATAAACAAAAAGAAAATGATCTTGATGATCCTGGCAAAAAAAGCAAATCCGGAGAAACCTCCTATAAAGGGAGGAAATCTAAATGTACCCTTGGGACCAAAACTCACCGTGGTTTTTTGCCCCCGTACCGTTGCTCCGGTCTCCTTTTGCACCTCCCCCCCCACGCTTACCACATCTCCCTCAATCACGCCGGTGGAAGCTACTTTCGCGTTCCCGCAAACCGCTACAACGTCCTGCGTCACTGTTCCCTTTACGTCCACGTTTCCACAGATCGCCACCACGCTTCCGTCAATAGTCTCATCCTCCTCCACCACTACATCCTTCCCAAACTTTATTATGTCTTCTCCAGCGGATTGAATATGAATTTTTGGTGCAGAGATCTCTATTTTGGGGATCTTCACTTTCAGTGAATCCTCCAGATCCTCTAGATTTATTATTTTCTCCCCGATCTTTATCCTGTTTTCATCCAGGCTGATATCTGCCCCGGTTTGACCCTTGCCCACTACGATCTTTTCCCCTTCTTTGGTTCGGATTACAATTCCATTCTCTCCGATATCGATTTCATCCGCCTCGGAAGGCAACTTGTTCTTTTTTATCCCTGTAGTATCCGAGCTAACCTTCCCTCCCCCTGATTTTCGAATCTCTGCATGAGCTATAAGTATTAACAGAGAAGAGAAGAAAACTAGGATAAAGGTTATGAATATCTTCAACCAAGAACTTTTCATGTTAATCTCTCAACTGGGGTATTTGGATATCGCCTAATTATAACTCTGTTTACCTGCTTCAGTCATCCGAATATTTTGTTCCATCCTGCAACTTTTACTCATCTGAATGATTTCAATTTCTTCTTCAAAAGCTCCCTGGCTCTGAAGATTCGGGCTTTCACCGTTCCCACAGGGATGGCCAAGATTTGGGCGATCTCCTCATATGATTTGTCCTGCTTATGTCGAAACACTATCACCTCTCGGTATTTTGCGGGAAGAGAATCTATGGCTGCATCGATGGAGAGGGACTTTTGTTTGGAGGCCAAATCCGCCTCCGGGCTATAGGTCCAGTCGGGGAGCTCAAAGGTTACCTCTCCGTCTTTGGTTAACACCGGTTGATCCAAGGATAACGAATCCAGTCTTTTTTTCCTCAAGAAGTCGATGCAGTTGTTGGCTGCGATCTTGTACAGCCAGGTGGTGAACCGATACTGAAAATTATAGCTTGCCAGAGAACTAAAGGCCTTCATGAAGGTTTCTTGCACTAAATCCCGGGCTTCCTCCTGACTCCGGACGATTTTCACTATGATGTGAAATACCGCATCCTTGTGCCTCTCCAGAAGAGTCTTGTATGCGCGCTCGTTTCCTTCCAGCGCTTTCTTTATCAGGATCTGATCGTCCTCTTTCACCAAAATGATCCCTTTCAGTTTTTATTACGTTAATCTCCCGGATAAGTTACATCCACTCAATGAAAATACCAAATGGAATGCAAAAATACAACTCAAAATTTTAAAGAACATGGAACTATCAATGCATCTGACAAATTGAACGGATTCATCGGTAACGTTCCCCTATCGGTTGATATGATCAGGGAGCTTATACCGCAGTTGAGAGTACCTAGACAAACCTATTTGGGAAGAATGAGAATGAATAAACCCTAATTTAAACAGAGAATCTAGGGATAGAGGGAATTTGAAGTAAAAATAAAAAAATACACTTATTCCCTCATAACCTATTGCCTGGGTTGAGGATTACGTCAAAAAAAGGACAATGAATACCATTTTCGTCTTCGGAAATAATCTCCAAGCTAAATATCGCAATAAAATGCTTGACAAATTTTTGGACACTCCGTAATCTTTAATGGAAGGTGGGAGAAAGGAAAGAAATGCAAAAACTCCATTCAAGGAATCTTAGTTCTACGACCTGCTCGGTTGACCAATCCGCCGAGGGGCGGTTTCTTCTTTATCCTCTGTCGTAGTTTTGGTATCTACAGATTCCCCTCATTCTTCCCACCCCTAAAAACAAACTTGCTTTTTTATCATATCCGTTCGTGATCATGTGATCGCGGGGAACGTTTTATTCCAATTCAAGAATCGGTTCACCGGGACAATGATTCCAGGTGAAAAGAAAGAAGGATTAAACCGATTGTATAGAAAGATAGCTATACTTATTGGTATCATTCCTATAAATTTTCATTTTTTGTTTTCTATAAAAACTTGAAGATCTTTCTTTGATCCGGTTAAGTTGATGGGAAAGTTAAAGTTCGTGTTCTGATTTAAAATTTCTGAACATCCAGATTTTTGGGCACACCGGTTGCGAGTGAAGATGCTGAAAAAGGTGACTTTAGAAATCGAATCAATTGCCGATAAGATCAGTGTAGGCACCTTTGATCTGCCTCCACTGAACTTAGAGGAAAATTGGGGGGGATTGAAAAAGATGCCTAAAAGACGCAAATCCGATTACAAGATGCCGGAGAAGCACTATTGGCACGTTTATAGCTTACAGACCTTGAACTCAGAGAAGTTTATCAAAGTGGTTAATAAGATCCTAAAAAAAGAATATATACTAATCAAATAATGGAAAGTTCCCGCGAGTTAAAATATCATTTCAAAAAATTTCCTCCGAAATCAAAAAAATACTTGACAAGGTAATATAATAAGATTAATTTTAAAAAAATTGGTCCGATCAGATGTGATTTGGCTCACCTTTCTTATAGGAACGAGAGATGAACTTTAAGAAGAAATTTACGATTCTGTTTATTCCTCACCAGAAAGGAAAAGTAAAAGAGGCTAAGATTTCCGCTACCTTTTTGGCATCTATTTTGCTTGGTCTGTTGCTTTTGTTCGGCTTCAATTTATTCCTTTCCTGGGATGTGGCTACAAGTGCTCTGGAAAAACTGAAGCTCTCCCGATTGGAAAAAGAAAATAAATACCTGGAAGCAAAGCTGGGGGATTTCAATTCCACCATAGCCAGCATAAAGAAGCAGATGACCGATTTGATAGAAAAGGAGAAGAATGTCCGAATGGTATTCGGTCTGCCCGATATAGATGCCCAGATTAGAGAGCTGGGAATCGGAGGACCGATAACCGATCAATCCGCAACTACTAACTCGGAGCTAAAAGGGATAGATTTGGCGGAATTTGATCTGGAGAAACTTTTACGACAATCCAGATTTGAAAAAGAAAATTTCGAAAGCATTTATTCCAGTCTTTCTCAAAGAAAAGAGTTTTTGGATCACACCCCTTCGATTATACCTACCACCGGTTACCTAAGCTGCGGTTTCGGATACCGCGTTGATCCTTTCACCGGGATAAATCAACTACATTCGGGTATAGATTTGGCTGCAGATATCGGCACTCCGGTATACGCCACCGCTGAGGGAGTAGTTTGCTCGTTGGAGCGTGACGTGGGCTTGGGACGGGTGATTAAAATCAACCATAAATATGGTTATCTAACGGTGTACGGTCATCTCTCCCAGATCGGAGTGAGTAACGGTCAGAGCATAAAAAGAGGAGACCTTATCGGGACGGTGGGGAACACGGGTTTGACCACCGGACCGCACCTGCATTATGAAGTTTATTTTCAGGATCAACCTCAGAATCCTCTCAAATATATTCTCAACAGTGATTACCGGATAAACTGAGACTGGGATCGAAAGAAAACCGATTTCAGAAAAACCAAGACCTCGATGAAAACTCGAGGTTTTTTATTTGAAGATGTCCACGAAAATCAATAATAAGAATTCTCTGAAACTTTTTCAAACAACTATAATTATTCCATGTAACTTGAATATAAAAAGGTTTTCACTCAAGCTCAATCCTCATGACTTCTTGCTCAACTCTCAATTCTCGTGACTTAAAATGAGAAACAAAACTAAATACTTAGTCTCCGCCTGTCTATGCGGTATTCCCTGTCGTTTTGATGGAAAAAGTGCAAAAGATAATAGGATAGTAAAACTGATGCCGTCAGGAAGAATCATTCCTTTTTGTCCGGAGGTATTGGGTGGATTATCCGTTCCCCGGGATAAAGTCGAGATCATCGGGGGGGATGGAAAAGACATAATCGACGGATCCGCCATGGCCATTTCTAAAAAGGGAATAGAGTTAACTTCCTTCCTTCTTCGTGGAGCAATCGCCTCACTTAACATCGCCAGTAAGTTTAAGGTAAGAAAAGCAATCGTGAAAAAAAACAGCCCTTCCTGCGGTTTTGGAAGGATTAAAAGGAAAGGAGGGTTAGTTGAAGGTGACGGGGTAACTGCGGCTCTATTTAAAAGGGCTGGGATTAAAGTTGTGCAGAATTAGCAGCTTAGGTTGGGAGCTGCAAGCTCTTAACAGAATTAAAATACATGGTGTCAGGAAAACGAGGTTACCGACCATCTTCTTTTCGTCTCCTCATAGTTGGAGCCAATCTCCGCCCCGATCAGTAGAATGAAAGAGGAATAGTATATCCAGATCAGCATCACCACGATGGTGGCAAACGACCCGTACATCATTTGAAAATTGCCGCAATGCTTGATGTAGATATCGAACAGTAACTTGGCTACTTCCCACAGCCCGCTGGCACAGAGAGCTCCAATTAGAGCTGCCTTAAAACCAACTTTGCGATTGGGTATTATCTTGTAAGTCAAAAAGAACATAATGACGCCCAAAGCCAATGGTAAAAGGATGACCGATATCCGGCTCATCCAGTGTGCCTGGTTCAGCTTCAGTCCGATCAACGGGATCTCGATGTTCTTTGCCATAGCATACAAAGCGGTCAAGGCGATGGATGATAACATCACCAGAACCGTGACCGGTACTAAAAGCATGGTGAGAAATTTACTATGCCAGTATGCCCTACTCTTCTCCACCTTCCAGACGGTGTTCATCGAATCTTCCACTGCCGAAAAAATCCGCGAAGCTGCCCAGGTAGAACCCAGAATACCGATTATTCCAAAAACGGTTTTCTGCTGCATCAGATCCGATATGACTTGAAAACCCTCCGCAATGGAGGTGGGGGAGGTACGCCACAGAAGTATTATCACTGCCTGCAGCGCTTGTTTGGATGAATGTAAAACGTATCCCGAGATCGACATGAAAACTAAAAACAAAGGTATCACGGATAAAATGGCATAGAATGAGATCGCCGCTGCCATCAGAGAACAATTGTCCTTATAAAAAGTATGAAGGAAAGTCTCCTTCATCCAGGTGAAAAGAAAAATCGTTTTTCGTTTGAGGATGAAATAAAACGGGGAAGAAGATAGTTTAGCAAAAATAGTAAGTAATGACATACTGTTATGAGTATAAACGAATATTATCTCCGGTTTATCTTAACGTTAATTAAAACCTGCGGGGGATGCTTCCGCTCTACCTACTTGATACGGGATTAATCAAAGAGTTGGACCAGTCGGAATTCACACCCTTATATCCTTTTTCCCACCCAGAAGAATACCGATCGGTTCCAGAGATTCCACGTTATCGCAGATCACCTTAATTGCCGCGGTAATGGGGATAGCCAGAACAATACCGATGGCACCCCACAACCAAGTCCAGTAAACCAGCGAAACCAAAACCGCCAGCGGATTGAGGTTCAGGGTCTGACCAAACAATTTGGGTTTAAGGATGTTTCCCTCCAGATTTTGTAGCACCACCGATAGAATGAGCACCCAGAGTACTGGCATCAGTCTCCCAAACTGGATTCCAGCCACGATCATTGGAGGAATGGTGGAGATGACCGCACCTACGTTCGGGATTACATTCAGCACACCGGCTAGCGGTCCCCAGATGTAAGCATAGTTAATCCCGATGATAGAAAAACCCACAGTGAAAATCACCGCCAGCGCTAGAGAAACCAAAAACTGGATCACCAGATAGTTTCTTATCTGCTTATTTATCTCCTCCAAGATTATCGCTGCCGTCCCCTCTCCCGATTTGTTAAAAATTTTGATGATTTTTTTCTTCAGCATCTCCTGGTCATTCAGAATAAAGAAAGTGAAGAACAAGACTAAGACCACGCTGGAGAGAAAAGCCAGGGTGGAACCCAATCCTCGGAACAGGAATTTGGTTACGCCGGACATATCTTTGAGCTGCAGCTTGTTTATGTCCAGTTCGTTCCCCTGAGGGAAGATCTTCTTGTACACATCCAGGAATTTGATCGAAATTTCCACCATGGATTGCCAGTAAGAAGGAAGCGCTTGCACCAGACTCCCCACCTGCAGGAAGAGGAAATATCCGATCACTGCAACGACTAAAGTGGCGACGACCAGAACAATAACCACCGCCAGAGCGTGCGGAATCTTGAGTTTCTTAAGCAGAGACACCGGGGGACTCAAAAGGTAGGCAAAAGCAACAGCCACCACCAGAGGAACGATTATCGGACTGGCAAAATATAAAAAGGCAGTCATGACCACCACAGCCAAAAAAGAGAGGATGATGGCCTGATACGGAAAGTATTGTTTGTTTACTGACATAGGGCGGTTAAGGTATAAGGTTTAAGGTTCAACTCAGAAACTCGACTCTTAAATATCATTGCTCGACTTTAAGTTAACAGACGTAATCGTAAGAGCAAGTTTTATTTTGACACAGATCGAAGTCTTCGACTTCACTCGGTATTATAATCTTAGTGTTTCAGCCATCTTAAAAGTTTTGCCAATGTCAATGTATTGATCACGTCCTCCGACTCAATCCAGCCTCGTCGAGCTGTGGCTACACCAAAGCTGACCCAATCATAATGCTCATCCTGATGGGCATCGGTGGAAATCGCGATTTTGATTCCCTTTTCTTTTGCTTTGCGGCAGTTCAAGTCCGACAAATCTAACCTTTCCGGATAGGCATTAAGCTCCAGCACTTTTCCGTTGGCTTTGCAGGCATCCATCAGCTTATCCATATCCACCTGATAAGCTTCCCTTCTTCCGATAAGTCTTCCGGTTGGATGAGCGAATATATCCACGTGCGGATTCTCTATAGCCTTGATGATCCTTTTGGTCATCTCCTCCTGGCTCTGGATGAATTTGGTATGCACTGCTGCCACCACAATATCCAATCCTTTCAGGATTTCGTCGTCGAAGTCGAGCTGCCCATTGGATCTGATGTCCACTTCGATCCCCTTCAATATTCTAAAATTCACATTACCTTTGGCACGATTCATCTTTTCATTCAGTTTGTCAATTTCCTCATTATGTTTCTTTAGTCTCTGTGGAGTAAGTCCGTTAGTGATTCCTACGGTGGGAGAATGATCGCAGATGGCAACGTATTGATATCCTCTCTTCTGGGCTGCCTTTGCCATCTCCTCTATGGTATTATTACCATCGGTCCAATTGCTGTGCACGTGCAGATCGCCCTTTAGATCTTTCAGCTCAATCAAATGAGGAAGCCGGTTTTTTTGAGCGGCTTCTATCTCTCCCTGATCCTCCCGCAGCTCCGGGGGAATAAAAGGAAGTCCCACCGATTTGAAAACCTCTTCTTCGGTTTTCCCGGCAATACTTTTTTTACCCTTAAATACACCGTATTCGTTTACCTTTAATCCCTTATCAATTCCCAGTGATCTTATTCTGATATTATGAGCTTTGGAGCCGGTGAAATAGTGTTGCGCCGCACCGAAGCTTTCCGGTTTGACCACCCGAAGATCCACCTGAAAACCATCTTTGGTTATGATACTCGATCTGGTACTGCCTTCCGATAACACTTTAGCTGTTTGGGGAAGATGAATAAAGGCATCCATCACTGGTTTGGGCTTTTCGGAGGCGACCAGAATATCAACGTCGCCGATGGTTTCTTTCATCCGTCTCAACGAGCCGCCCAGAGTGATCTGCTTGGTCTCTTTTACTTTCTTCAACTCCTCCACGATGTTTTGTGCCCGTGGGTAGATGAAAGCCAACGAATACCTCTCCATGAATTTCTTCACCTGCTGTATTCCCTGAAGGATATTCTGCTCCACCTTTTCGCCCAGGCCGGGAAGCTCTCTTAACTTTCCCGCCTCTGCCGCTTTTCGCAGCTCCTCGATAGATTTCACTCCCAGCTTATCATGCACCAATTTTGCATGTTTGGGACCTATTCCCGGAATTCGTAATAACTCAATCAAAGGAGCATATTCGGACTTCTTCAATTCCTCATAGTAATTCAGCTTTCCTGTCTCAAAAAGCTCCTTGATCTTCTTGGTAATGGCTTCCCCGATTCCCGGAAGCTCCTGGATTTTGTCTTTATCCTCCAGTGATGAAAGTTGATAAGTGAGCGCTTCGATGGTTTCAGCTGCCTTGATATATGCCCTGATTTTGAACGGGTTTTCTCCCTGGATGTCCAGAATCTGCGATATGTGAACAAGTATTTCAGCTATTTCTTGGTTGGTCATTTTATTTATGAGAAAATTGTAGCGGTTCGATTTATCGAACCCTTTATGTGGCTAAAGCCAATCAATTCGAATTTCCTTTTATCAGTTCACTAAAGTGAACTGCAATGGATTCTTTTGATTTCATCTATTCCAGTTGCTTTTAAGCAACTGACCGGATTTACCTTTTTCGCTTTTTCTTCTTTTCCGTTTCTTCCTTGACCTGAATGTTGATAGCCATAAGCTCATTTTCAAACCAGGCAATGAGTCTGCCGATGAACTTCTCGCATAGGAAATAATGCGCTGACTTTTGTGGTTTTATCTGAGCGACCAGAACTCCTTCAACTGTTCCCACCTTTATATATCCTGATTTGCTCCCCTTGTGGTGTAGTCTGGTTTTGGCTTTATTTGCCCATTCGAATGTGTGGGCTTTGTGGGTGACTTTATCTCGCAGGAGTTTGTAAACATCAACATCGGATTTTGGAACTGCTTGGATCGAAATCATTTTCCCCTCCATGGTGGCTAAGACCTATCATTTTGTATTTACTTTTATCAATTCACTTAAGTGAACTGCGAATGATTCCTTTGCTTTGATCTTGAGTAGTTATTTTCAAGCAACTGAATTTGATTCTATCCATTCCAGTTGCTTTTAAGCAACTGACAAAATCTGTTTTCGTATTTATCTGGCTTCAGCCTCATTATTTTTCTTTTCATGTGGCTAAACCCAATCAGTTTATATTTTCCTTTGTCAGTTCACTGAAGCGAACTGCAATTGATTTTCTTGGTTTGATCTATAGAAATTGCTTTCAAGCAAAGGACGAAAATTGGCTCCAGGTTACATTCCCTTCATTTCATCCAAGAAAGCTGGCCTGTTTGCATACTTACTCTTAAGCAGGTTGACGAGTTCTCTATACTCATTTGCAAAGCCGTTTATCTGCTTCATTTGACTCAGATAGCCGGCAATTTCCTGATAGTGCGATCTCCCCGTCTTGTTGTCAGCAAATGGAACAATCAGTTCTCTGTATGCGGTAAAGTACTCTTTGGGATACTTCCTCGCCAGTTCCTCATGATAATGCGCTAAGGCAGGAAGACTCTGCAGCAAAAGGACATTCTTCAATGCTTGATCAAACATCTCTTCTTTTAAACAGATGAGGATGATTGTATCCGCTTCCCCAAATCTGGTTTTTGATAAACTACCTATTAGAAAAGAAAGCATTTGTTCCCACTCCTTCGGTGAGCAAGCTTTCTTTAATGTCTTATAATCATTCCAATCCTTATCTAGGAGAAACAGGACCGCTAAGTTCTTCTTGTACTCTGAAGACTGCCTATTGTAGAATTTGCACAAGAACCTGCGTAATTCCTTGTTGAGATGATCCGCGAATAGATTTAGACCCTCCTCTGCAACCCTTACCGCTTCATCGGTTTTGTGGTCTTTTTCCAATCGTTGGACATAACGAAGGCAAAACTCGTCGTCCCTCTTGTAATATCGCTCTATAAGATCGTAGAATCCATCCTTGTCGTTGAGATTATCCAGTATGTGAAGCTGCATCATCAAAAGCCCTTTTGCCTGATAATGGAGAGACCATTGGTCGGGAGGAGGCAAATTCTCAGGAAGATAAGGTTTAAGCAAATTCTTCCAATGGTTCAGATCCTCTTTCGATTGGCAAATCAGCTTTAATGCGTAATCGTGATATTCCTGGAAAAAGTCGGGGTCGTTCTTCATGTATTTAATGAAATGATAGTTGATATGCTCCTTTTTCTCTCGATGGTCCAATCTGGCATCGATTAAACACTCAACCAGGTTCTCGATGGCATGAGCAAACTCGCCCCCATAATAACCGTCAGAATCATCCACCTTCTCCATATGCTCGGCGATCACCTCAGACAATGCCTGATAGATAATGCCCGCTTCAAGAAAGTTTTTTGCCCTCCTGTATCGCTCTGCTATGTCCCGTATATATGAGAAATCTACATCTCTTCCATACCTGATATATCCATCGCGTTCAGCCACCTCACGATAAAGCAAGTTTATCTCTTTCTTGTAATCACGGATGTTTCGAGCGGTTGAACCTTTGCCTGAAAAATGGATGGTAAAATGCTCTCTTAAAAGATGATTTTCCTCAAACTCCGACATCAAAAAGCTTTTCAGGTCATCCAAGGTGATATTATCGAATATCTTCTCAATTTTCTGCTTTTGTTGCTTCCCTTTTTGTTTAATCTTACAAGAATCCGTCGTTAGAGCCAGGAGTGTAGCAACTATGTGCTTACAATAACCGCCCCAATCATAGGGACAGGTGCATGAGGCCTTAAAATCCTTCTCATCCCAACGAATGGTTACTCTGTAATCGTCAGTACCGGCAACTTTGGCGGCAATTGTACTCCCGAATTGTTCTATGCCCGTAACCCGGCCCTGTTTAAAATATTGCAATCCGCGCTCGTAAGATTCCTCACTGCACCCCTCTCGTATCTGATCAATGGTTGGTTTCATTTCTTATCTCATTCAGATTTTATATGGCTAAAGCCATTCATAAATGTTTTCTTTTTATCAGTTCACTAAAGTGAACTGCAATTGATTTTCTTGATTCTATCTATTCCAATTGCCTTTAAGCAACTGACCGGATTTACCTTTTTCGCTTTTTCTTCTTTTCCGTTTCTTCCTTGACCTGAATATTGATAGCCATAAGCTCATTTTCAAACCAGGCAATTAGTCTGCCGATGAACTTCTCGCACAGGAAGTAATGAGCTGACTTTTGCGGTATTATATGAGCTACGAGAACTCCTTCGACCGCTCCCACCTTTATGTATCCCGTTTTGCTCCCTTTGTGATGCAGTTTGGTTTTGGCTTTGTTAGCCCATTCGAAGGTATGGGCTTTGTGGGTGACTTTATCACGCAGGAGTGTGTAAACGTCGACATCTGACTTTGGAATTGCTTGGATCGAAATCATTTTCCCCTCCATGGTGGCTAAAGCCTACCTTTTTTTATTTTCTTTCATCAATTCACTTAAGTGAACTGCGTATGACTTCTTGATTTCATCTATTCCAGTTGTCTTTAAGCAACTGAAGAAAAGTCTTCCTATTTATTTGGTTTAGCCATATTAATTATTGCCTTTCAAAGATTTTTGAAGGGCATTCCATCTGCTCTTGTCGTGCATTCTTTACCCCCTATTCGTTTTACTATTGGGGAAGAACACCACAAGGAGCAAGGTTATTAATCTCGGATGATGAGCATTCTTGCCAACTTGATATTCTTGCTAAGCATGGGAGCCTCGGATACGGATATCAATCATTCAGATGTTGAACGTAGTACACAAGTAGTTGTCTGTGAACAACCCAAAGTGTTCCTTCAGAAACCCCATTCCTAGCAAAGCGTCGTAAAGCTCAAGCGCTTCATTCTTCTCTAAATCGAAATGGTGGATGTAGAGGGAAACAATTTCGGACTGGTATACAGCTTCCCTCCTATCTTTTATTACCCTTGTGTTTAACTGCTTTTTCGTCCACTTGACGAGGTCTTTGTACGAATCAAAACCTGCCCTTTGAATGATTGTAATTAACTCAGCCATTGCACCTCCATAACTTTGATGACCCTAAGGTGAGCCTACCAAGTCACTGCTTCGACAGGCTTACCAGCCGGATCGCAGAACCTAGCCAGCACAGAAAGAACTTTAGCTTAAGATACGTGCGAATGGTTTCTTCTCCATTACAGCAATGTTTATCTTTGATTTTAGGAAATCCTTTAAATTACTTCTGCTTTCAAGTAAGTGAATGAACTCTTGAAGTTCGCATAAGACAACAATCTTTTGAGTAAGAGCTTCCTTGCAATCAAGAATTGCCGGTTCGGTAAAACCTGACGCCGAGATTAAGATACCACCGGCGTGCCCTCGATTGAAAATCCTGACTAAGTGCGGTGCGACTTCGCTTTTGCCAAGGGGATCCTTCCACCACTTCATTTCGACAAGATAAAGATAACCATCTATCTCTATCACACCGTCAATTTGCTCGACGACGCCAATGGCTTCTTCAGAACGTCTGAATGCTTCGCGTATGAGAATACCGTTTGCCTTGAACAGTTTATTTAAAACGGTCTCAAGAAGAATTCCACGCTTATTTGCATCTTTCATTGAAAACAAGGAGTAGAAGTCTTTCTTGATAGCATCGAATTCTTCTTGTCCTTTTCTGATGGATTGGATTCTCGCCTCGTGTTCAGCCTGATGTTTCTTCCCTTCTTCCTCCTTTGCCTGCTTCATTCTGGTAAAGGAGTCCTTGACATCGACAACACGCCTAATCTCAGCTACAAGACCTTTTGCCTTCAATTGGTCATCAGGCCAGCAAGCAGAGAAATCCTCAAACTCTACAACCCTTTTAAGAATCTCTCTTCGAACTCCCAAGCCCTTTTCACCAGCGGAATTAACTCTTGCAAGAACCGTTCGAACGATTTCGTACTTATTAATGCTATCTTTATTCTCCTTAACTCGTTTTCTAACATCCTGCAAGTCTTCTGAATCAACGCCAGCCCCTTGAAAGAACAGTAAGACACTTGGCTTTGAAGGACATAGCAAAGGAATCGTCTTTATCAACAGTTCCAGAAGCTCTGGCGGATAATGAAAAGTGATTTCCATTTTTTGTTTGCCTATTTCTTATAGTGTGTGGGTCAGGAGCTGTGCTCTACTAACATCCTATTTTTACCCCTCCCCTTAGTCCCCATCTCCACATGTGTGAAGAGGGGGAAACAGGGGGTGAGGTTTATCTTTCCCCGTTGGTGAAGAACACGAACGGGAAGCAGGGAATCTTTCACACCTTGTTATATACTGTTGCCAAATTATAACTACTCTTCTTTCAAAAATATTCCCTGTCCATATAGTAAGTTAAACGCTTTCTCGTTTCTAACTGAAAGTAGGCGAAGAAACATCGTCGCTAATTTATAAGTCAAACGAGCAAAGAAATACGGTAGAGGCAACAGAATCAACCATACCATCTTGGAAGTTCCCTTATCTCTGAAGTAGTAAGCCAGTAAAATAAATATAAGCACTAAAAAAACAGCACCTCCAATTTTCTGTCTACCCATAGAAACTTTCCCACCTAAAATAAAAGCTGTTATTAGCATTATAGGAATTACCATAATGCTATACCATTTCAAAGCAAAGATACTTGCAATTATTCCTGCAAATAAACAAATAAACTCAAGCAACCAACACGTTTTTACGAAAAAGCGCTCGGTAAATAGTGGCTCTCCAATTTTCTCCTTTATGATTGAGTGGTCTGTGTCAGTAAAGAACTTTCTGGCAACGGCAGGTTCGATACCTACCAGAATTTCACCTCTTTCTTCTCGCCTAACGAATTCTTCATAATTTTTTATATCCATAGAATTTCTCAGTTAAGGTTAGATTGGTACGGGTGTATAATATAAAATCCTACTCCTGGTGGGTGTTCCATAGCTGGCAGGCTTCACCCACCGTTGATTTCCCATTGGTGAAGAACACCAACGGGGAGCAAGGGCAATAGGAATTTTCGAAGCAAGGGGACATCGTCATTCCCCAATGCTGATGCATCGTAAACAAATGCTATGTATCTTCCTCGCTTTCTGTCTGAACTTCTTCTATGGCTGGAAGAGAACCTTCATCCTCATCAGGTGCAATTGGTAATCCATGTTGTGTTCTGAGAAATTCAATTTTGTTCAAAGGCCTTTCAAGTTGCCGACGTCGGGTTGTCGTGAGAGCTTCATATTCCTTTTGTGTGTCTTCAATTCGTTTGCCCAAGAGCTCCATCTTCTTAAGGAACTCACCCCACTGCTTCTTGAATGCGCCTAACAACGATAATATTTCATTCGAAGTCTTTTCTAAGGCAAAATTGTCAACAGCTTGACGAATAACCGCCAAAACTGCAAAGAGAGTAATTGGTGAGCAGAAGATAACTTTGTTTTTTATCCCATCATCAAGGATTGAACTGTCCTGTTCATGAATGAATGCATAAATCTGTTCATTCGGAATAAATAAAAGTACATAGTCAACGGTATTCTGCTCCGGATTGATATATTCACGAGTCGTAACTTCTTTGATTCTGGCTTTGACGTCTTTCAAAAAATCATCGCAAAATTTTGCCTTGACTGACTCTGAGTTCGCTTCAAGAAACCTGACGTAGTTGTCTAAGGGGAATTTAACATCCATATTCAATTTGAGGTCACGTGGCAACAGGAATGTAAAATCTGGTCGCGATCCAGCCTCTGGGATAGCTTTCTGTTTCAAATAATTCACATTCTCAATGAAACCAGCAAGCCGCAAAACATCTTCCGCCATCCGTTCCCCCCATTGCCCCCTTGCCTTTGTACTCGCGAGAGCTTCACGAAGTGTGCTTGTAGTTTGCATAAGAGCTGTGGTCTGCTCACTAGCTATCTTCAATTGACCAGCGAGTTCGCCAAACTTCTCTACTCTATCCTTCTCGAGTTCTCTCATCAGCTTGGAAACATTTTCTAGTTCAGATGTCATACGCTGCAATTGCTGGTCAATAAGACCTTTCTTTGCATCTAATTCTTTGGTGTTTACCTCTCTCTCTGATTCCAGCTTTGCTTTGGCTAATTTCAGAAATTCTTCTGTAGACTTTGATAGTGCGTCAAGTGACAAGCTCCCAAAGTTTGCCTTTACATTTTCGATGACAGCATCTACATTCGCTTTACGCTGTACTTCACTCTCACGAAACAACTCGTCTGCGAGTTCTTTAGCTGTCTTTGCTTGTATTATTCTCAAAGCAAAAGCAACAACTAAGCCTAAAACGAACCCTGCAAATATCGCTATAAGAAGTGGTGGTATCCAACTCATAAAATCCTCCCATAGGACTCGTTTGCAAACATCCCGCGGATTGTTTCACTCCTGTTCCAACTGACGGCATCTAAGTTACGAACGTATCTGAAGTTGAGTCGTAAGGCTGTATCTGAGCGAAGCCAGATGCGCTCTGTTATCTTCTTTTGTACCTCCACATCCTTAAAATATTCTCCCAAAATGTAAAGACAGATTTTTATATTTCGATTGACCATTTACTTTGTCTATAACTTCAATAAACTCTAGCAAGGGTAAGAAAGTATCTGCTGGCGAAAGAAAATATTCATAATGTCTTCCTCTTTCGCAAACAAACTCCAATAGATTTATGCCTTTCGGATTAAGAACTTGCGCCAATTCGTTCGCTGACGTTATATCTTTTTCACTTGGCTTTTTGCAGTCATAGTAATTTGGATTAATATTTGGATGATTGTGAAATATTAATACTGATTTTTGATTTTCCTGTTCAGCAGTCTTAGTAGTATTTTCCATGGAAAGATAAGAAGAAACACTTGAGCGGTCAAATCCTTTGTTTAACCAAATCAACTCTACTTTATTATCCTTTTCAAATGCAACAATAATCCATTCGTGTTTTTTATATTTCAGAAGTGCTGCAGCTACTGCAGGAAATCGGGAGACACTTTCGCTCATTCTATAGAATGTTCCATTCGGATTCATTCGCTTCTTGAATTCTTTATTTGCAGTAAATTCTCGGCTTTCAAATGAGAAATACACACGAATTTGCCTTTTGCGTCTCTTACTTCCAAGTGATTTTGTCTCCTCTTTAGTGAGTGGACGTAAGTGAGTAACAACAAAAATCAATGATACGAGTAAGAGTATACTAACTAGTGCTAATGGGAATTCCATAATACATGCACCATTTTACGGATACTTTGTCCGTTACCAATCATGCGTCGCGGACGAGGGTGTCCGTGACGAACTAAGAGGGGATTAGGTTTCATTTCCCAATTAGCGTCCTAAACTCCTCCTCATTTATCGTCTTCACCCCCAATTTCCAAGCATTATCATATTTCGAACCCGGGTCTTTACCCACCAACACAAAGTCCGTCTTCTTGCTTACCGAGGAAGAAACCCGCCCCCCCATCTCTTCTATGATTTTCGTAGCCTCTTCCCGGCTGAAGGAATCCAGTCCTCCGGTCAGAACAAAGGTTTTTCCGGTTAGAGGAGTCTCTTTGGTCACCGCTTTTTCGGTCGGAAACTTCACTCCCCCTTTTTTCATCTTCTCCAAAATTTTCAAATTCTTCGGATTGTGAAAGAAATTATATATGCTTTCAGCTAATATAGGTCCGATCTCATGCACATTGGTCAAGTCCTCTTTCGACTGCTTGGCCAAATCGTCCAGCGAGTGGAAATTCTTCGCCAATACGCCGGCGATATGATAACCCACGTTTCTTATCCCCAGGGCATATATCAAATTTGTGAGAGTCGGATTTCTGCTTTTATCGATGGCATCCAAAAGATTTTGCGCCAGCTTATCCCCCATCCGATCCATCTTCATGATGTCGTCTTTCTTCAAGAAATACAAATCCGCCTGATCGGAGATGATCTTTTTATCGATCATCTGCTCCAAGAACTTGTAACCCAAGCCATCCATGTCCATCGCCCCTTTAGAGACAAAGTGCGCCATGTTCTCTTTTATCTGCGCTGGACAGGCAATGCCGGTGCATCGGTGAATCGCCTCCCCTTCGGGTCTCTCAACTTTGGAGCCGCATACCGGGCATTTGTCTGGCATAACGAACTTTTTTTCTTTTCCGGTCCTCTTCGACTCGATCACCTTCACCACTTCCGGAATCACATCCCCCGCTCTTTGAATGATCACCGTGTCTCCCACCCGCACGTCCTTTTTCTTCACCTCGTCATCATTATGCAAAGTGGCACGGCTGACTTCCACCCCACCGACTCGTACAGGTTCAAGAATTGCCACCGGAGTCAGCGCCCCGGTTCTCCCCACACTGACAATGATGTCTTTTACTTTGGTTGTCTCCTGCTGGGGGGGAAATTTCCACGCCACCGCCCAGCGGGGACTGCGGGAAAGCTCGCCCAATTTCTCTTGAAGCTCGAATTCATTGATCTTGACCACCATACCATCGATCTCATAAGGAAGCTTATCCCTTGCTTTGAGGAGTTTGACATAGAATTCCTTCACCTGCTCGGCAGTATCACAAAGTTCCACGTACTGACTCAGCTTAAAGCCCAGCTCTTTTAGAAATTGCATGCTCTCCCAGTGATTGGTCAGCTTCACCCCCTCCACCCTGCCAATACCATAGACGAACATGTTCAAAGGTCGGAATCCGGTGATTTTCGAATCGAGCTGCCGCACCGAGCCGGCAGCCGCATTGCGTGGATTGGCAAATAACTCTTCGCCATTTTTTTCTCTCTGTCTGTTTAGTTTTGCAAAATCTTCTTTGTTGATAATGACTTCACCTCTGACCTCGAGTAAATCCGGCGGTGATTTCCCCAAAAGCTTGAGCGGAATGGTCTTTATGGTTTTCAGATTCTGGGTAACGTCCTCACCCACCACCCCATCCCCCCGGGTAGATCCAACGGAAAAGATTCCTTTGCGGTAAACCACCTCTACCGCCAAACCGTCAAATTTTGGCTCAACTGCATATTTGATCTTCTTTTCGCTCACTCCGGAAAGCTCCAGCACTCTTCGATTAAAATCCAAAAATTCTGTTTCCGAAGTTACCTTGTTCAAACTGAGCATGGGGAGCGAATGCCGGACCGTCTTGAATTCCTCCAGAGGCGCTGCACCAACCCTCTGGGTGGGAGAATCGGGAGTCACCAGCTCCGGATATTTCTTCTCCAGCTCCACCAGCTCGTCGAACAACCGATCATATTCCGCATCAGAGATCTCCGGGTTATCCAGCACGTAATAAAGGTAATTATGGCAGTTGATCTGCTCTCTTAACGACTTTATTTTCTCGACGGTCTTTTTATCTGGAGAGGACATAAATTCAGGTGTTAGGTTAAAGGTTAAAGGTCAAAGGTTAAGGGTTTAAGGTGTAAGGTTTTCAATTTGAAATTTGCAATCTGCAATTTGCATTTTCGAATTTTTACGCTCCCCGTCTCCCTTTGGTTCCTCCGAGGAATTTGGATTTTCTCATCCGGTCGAAAATATGTTTCCCTTTCTGGATGAGGGTTTTTCTGAAATCTCTCTGTTTCTCTTTGTACCGCGCCTCCTGAATCTGCTCCTGTTTGAGACGCTCATGCTTCAGCTTTCCCGGACGCTCGATCTCCTCTCTGGATTCCTTATTCCCTGGTTGCAAATTCCCCTCCTGGAGCCCTTCTTTAAGGTCCTCTGACATTATTCACCTCCGGTTTGGATTGTTCCCTCAAACAAAATTTACGGTATTGTATTTAAGAAGTCAATAATTTATCTGATAAAGTGAGAGACCAAAAGAAATAAGGACAAAATTCACCAAGCACTTCTTTACGGGGCTGATTTATCGTCCATCGGTTTGGATTTAGGTTGCGTATCGTTATATGTTTCGGCTTTATCTTGCATGTATTGCAAATATCAGAACTTGCATGGACGCTGGGTAATCCTAACTTCTTAGTCAATATAGATAATAGGAATACGAGGACAAAAATACGGAAGATGAATTCCATTGCAGTGTAATAGCTTACCCAAACTAATCGAAATCCAAAAAAAGACTTGACTTACCAGTAAAATAGTGGATAAATTAGTCGATATAGAAAAAAGCAAGATCTAATATAAGAGGAGGTGTTATAACCGGCACTTTACATTACCAGACAGGAAAAGGATTTTGATTTTAATTGAATTCAGTTAGCAAACTTTAACCTAATATCACAACATACAAGAAAGGAGGAGCGTTATGCGCTCTCAGAAGTCCTTCAGGTATCTGATTATGACGGCAGTGGTGGTCTTCTTTTTGGCGGGGACCCAGTTGTCTTCAGCCCAGATGCCCGGTATACCCAGCATGCCCAAGATGTATGGGGAATTCAAGATGCCGCCGGTAGGCTCTTATGTGATTTACAAAGCTACCTACGCGCAGAACAAAATGGTAAAAAACACCAAACTGTCCATCGTAGGCAAGGAAAAATCGGATAAAGGTGCGGATATTTACTGGTATGAGATAGAAGATATCGATCCTGCAACCGGGGATGCGGTTATCACCAAGATGCTCATCTCCGGCAATCCCCAGGATATCGGTATTGTATACCGGATGATCATTAAACAGGGCAAACAGCAAGCTTTGGAACTCCCCCCGGCTATGGTCCAGATGATCAATGCCTCGCCCACTCCCAAGACCGACTCAACTAACCAGCCCAGGATAAAAAACCTGGGGACGGAAAAGCTGATGGTTGGGAGACAGTCCCTGGATTGCGCTCACATGCGTTACACCACCAAGGATAAAGCCACCGCCGATGTGTGGAGTAACATCAAAGTCCCGCTTTTCGGGATGGTGAAAACCTCAACTTCCGATGCCACCTTTGAGCTGTCCAGCTATGGCACCAACGCGGTTACCGCTATCACGGAAGAGCCCAAAGTTCTTGAGATTCCTGAACAGAAATAGTCGGAACAAATCACAATTAATCATTCGCCGGAATGATCAAAAAGGTGGTGGGCTTTGGCTCATCACCTTTTTGTTTGTGTTTGCGGTTGAGGCTACGTATCGTTTGTCGGATAGGTCTGTCGTTTGTCGTGTAAACACGAAAGACGAAACCTAAATACGATTTACGATACGTAACCTAATCCGCAACCGATATCCAAAAACAATTTGAACTAGGAATTTCAAAATATGAAACCGTTAGAACGATATCCCCAGTGCTTCGTCTGTGGTGATAAAAACCCCATCGGCTTGAACGTCCCATTTTATCTAAAGGATGACCGGGTAGTGGCAGAATACACCGCCGGACCAAATTTTCAGGGATATAAGGACGTCCTGCACGGAGGAATACTCTCCGCTCTTTTGGATGAAGTCATGATCCGGGCGGTTTTGGCGCAGGGGAAAGCCTGTTTGACCAGCGAAATAAAGGTAAGGTTTAAGAAGATGGTCAAGATCAAAGATAAGCTCTCCTTGGAGGGGCGATTGGTCGAAGATAAAGGGAGATTATTCTTCACCCAAGGGATAATCACCAATCAAAAAGGCGAAGTGGTGGCAGAGGGAGAGGGGAAATTCATAAAAGCAGAAGGAGAGATGGAAAAACTCTTGACTTGATCTCCGGTTCGATTCCACTGAAGACAGGATGAGAAGGGCTCAATCGCGCACCTAATTGAACTCTTGAACCTTTTCCGCCGAAGGCGGATCCGCCTATGGCGGAGAACCTTAAACGCTTTTTTGCTCTTGACTCCTAGAACCCTCGAACCCTTATAACTACACTTCTCCTTACTACATACTCTTGACAATCATGTTAACTTGCATCGCCTGTTTCTGGTTGTACTCGAAGGTAAGCTTTTTATAATTTACCACGTCGATGATGGTGCCGATCCAGCAGATACCGACGGTGAACAGGTAGAGCAATCCCATCCCCACCTGGTCTAACATGAATCTCTGAATCCCCGCTATTCCGATAAAGCCCAACAGGGTGACGATGAGAATCGTCTGTGGATCTTTCCTGCGGGTGCGGTACATGGCGGCAAACTGCTGTGCCTGCGGTTCCGGCATTTCTTTGACAAGATTGGAGACGAAAACCATCTCCTCTCCCTCAAGCTCGGGAAGGATTTGCATAACATTGGTCATGGAGCACCTTCTTTCTTTTAAGGGTTAATATGGTGACAAGGAAATGTCTGATTAAATCGAATATCCTCCAAACCAAAACCGGTAGAGCGAAAAGACCGAGTGGATGAGCGTTCCATGAATCAACCAGGTCTCCGTGTAACAGATAAGAGATAGACAACCCCAAGCCGCAGCCCGGACAATGATCAAAACCCAGGAGCTTAAGAGGACACAGGGTCAGGTGATGAGTTGCTTGGGGATCGATGCAGCCGAGGTAGACCAGACCACAGATCCAAACAATTGCTTCCCAGGGTATATATGACAATTTACTTTTCATAATTTCTTTCACCTGAAAATACCAAATTCCGATGAAAACGCAAATGTAATTTACAGTTTATATTACGAATCGCGCGGGTTATGGTTTCTGGAATAGCCATTTATAATGGAAAATTGTAAAATGAGGATTGCTTTAAAAAACGAACTAATTATCGTAGAATAATAGAAAATCCCTCTCCGTGGAGGGTGTGTCATAAAAAGCAGAATGCTAATTTTAACTTCCAATATATCGAGATATGAAATTGTAGTTGCCCAATTTATTGGGCTCGATCCTTCGACTGGCTCAGGACGGTGAGCTTGTCGAACCGTAAATCGAGCAACTACAAAATGACACAGTCTCTGGGCAAGAGGAGAGGGTGAGGGGGAACCAGAATACAGGAGGAAAGATTTTTCTTTGTTTACATCATTTAATGTCATCGTTAGCTCGTTAAAGGAGAATAGATGAAAGCCAAATATATAATCGGAATCGCCATAATCGTGATATTCATCGTCTTCGGAGCGCTTTCCTTCAAGAAGACCTTGACCCCGTATGTCAGCTTCGCCGAAGCGCGCAAGTCCGGCACCACGGTTCAGGTAATCGGCGAGACGGTATTCCCGGAGGTTAAATACGACATTAACACCTACCAACTCCAATTCCCCATCGTGGATGAAAAGCAGGACAAGATGATGATAGTTTACAGCGGAACCAAACCCGCCAATTTCGAGCAAGCCAGGCAGGTGGTGGTGATTGGAAAGTTTGAAAACGGGGTCTTCGTAGCGGATCAGCTTCTGGTCAAATGCCCGTCCAAATATCAGGGAAAACAGTAGCTCGCTTCTTATCAAGTTTCCCTCTCCCTTCATAGTTCGATAGATTCACTACAAGTGGGAGGGGATAAAGGGATGGTTATAGTTAGTTTCGTGGGTGAGTACACCATCCTGTTATAATTTTCACGCAAGGATGATAGAAACCTCACTCAAAGAAGGACTATGTTTTTTTGGTTTTAGCCGCGGACTGCGGACGGTCGACGGCGGACGTCTTTATTAACAGCTTGGCTGAGGTCCCCCTTTGAAGAGGTAATTAATAAGAAATACCACATCGCTAACATCAACATTGTTATCACAATTAGCATCGCCATTCTCTAAGGGAACAGGCGCAGAACCATTCTCAAATAGATAGTTTATTAGATAGACTATATCCTCGATGTCAACAACCCCATCCCCGTTTGCATCCCCCACGCCCGCAGAGTGTTTTGTCCACTGGGCAATATATGCAGACACCTTACCCCCAGCGGTGGTAAACTCTCCACCCACAACCAGCTTGTTGTCACAAACCGCCAAAGCATAAACCCAGCTATCCATGCCTGAACCCAGGGAGGACCAGGAATAACCGTCCCAGGTAGCTATACGATTAGCACTCACATCCCCAGCATTGATAAAACTTCCCCCCGCAATCAGCCTGTCATCATAGACTATAAGGGCATAGATTCCGCCATTCGTACCTGACCCCAAGGGGGACCAAGAGGCACCATCCCATGAGGCTATGTAATTAGCACCTACACCCCCAGCTATGTTAAACCATCCCCCAGCAATCAACCGGTTGTTATAAACCGTCAGCGCATAGACTTCGTCATTCATACCCGACCCCAAAGCGGACCATGAGGAACCGTCCCAGGTAGCTATACGATTAGCACTCACACCCCCAGCGGTTGTAAAGTTTCCCGCCGCAACCAGCTTGTTATCATAAACTACAAGGGCATAGACTTCTCCACTCATACCTGAACCCAAGGGCGCCCAAGAGGAACCGTCCCATGAGGCTATGTAAAGAACCTCAGCGCTCCCGGCTGCAGTAAAATATCCCCCCACAATTAGCCTGTTATCATAGACTGAAAGAGCACGAACCCAATCATTCACTCCCGGTCCCGAGGCAGACCAGGAGGAACCATCCCATGAGGCTATATAATTAGCACCAATGCCCCCGGCGGAGGTAAACCATCCCCCTGCGATCAGTTTATTGTCATATACCGTCAGGGTAGAGACCCAGTCATTCATCCCCGATCCCAAGGCAGACCATGAGGAACCGTCCCAGGAGGCAATATAATTGGCACTCATGCTCCCGGCGCTGGTAAACTCTCCCCCTGCAATCAGCTTGTTGTCATAGACCGCCAGAGCACTGACATTGCCATTCATCCCTGACCCCAAAGCGGACCAGGAGGAACCGTCCCAGGAGGCTATATAATTGGCACTCACGCCCCCAGCGGTGGTAAAGGGTCCCCCCGCAATTAACCTGTTGTCATAGACCGCCAGGGCATAGACATAATCATTCATACCCGATCCCAAGGGAGACCAGGAGGAGCCATCCCAGGAGGAAATAAAAATGGCACTCACACCTCCGGCGGTGGTAAAAGCTCCCCCTGCAATCAACTTGTTGTTAAAGACCACCAGGGGGTAGACATAGTCATTCATTCCTGAACCCAAAGGGGTCCAGGAGGAACCGTCCCAGTAGGCTATATAATTGGCACTCACGCCCCCAGCGGTGGTAAAAAATCCCCCCGCAATCAGCTTATTGTCATATACCACCATTGCTAAGACTGGGTTGTTCATCCCTGACCCCAAGGCAGACCATGATGATCCGTCCCAGGAGGCAATATAATTAGCACCCACGCCCCCGGCGGTGGTAAACCCACCCCCTGCAATCAACCTGTTGTCATAGATTGTTAGGGTAGATACATAGTAATTCATCCCCGATCCCAAGGTAGCCCAGGTGGAACCATCCCAGGAGGCTATACTATTAGCACTCACACCTCCGGCAATGGTAAAGGTTCCCCCCGCAATCAGCTTGTTGTCATAGACCGCCAGGGCCTGGACACCAGGGTATTCTCCTTCCGTCCCTGATCCCAGTGCATACCAAGAAGAACCGTCCCAGGAGGCTATACGGTTAGCACTCACACCTCCGGCGATGGTAAAGACTCCCCCCGCAATCAGCTTGTTGTCATAGACTGTCAGGGCACAGACAGAGCCATTCATCCCCGATCCCAATGCAGACCAGGAGAAACCGTCCCAAGAAGCAATATTCGCCGCCAACGTGCAGATTGCTATCTGGAACCGACCCCCGACGATCAGCTTGCCATCATAAACACAAATTGCAAAACAATACCCATCTAACCCTGCCAAACATGAAAACCTATCAGTCCAGAATGTGTCGTCGGGGTTGCTGGCAACCTTAGCGTTTGCATTTGATGACAGAACCGGCTCGCCTGTGTGAGGATCGGTTCCTACATTGAATCCCTTCAAATCAAGCGACCCCTGGTACCCCGACTCCCGAATGGCTTGGAGGTCAATTCGACCATCAGGCTTTAAAAAATCCGACGCACTTCGCCCTGCACTGTATATTGCATGGCTTCGTCCCTTCAAATTCTCTAAAAATGGAAGCAGTGGTTTTTTTGCATTATTATTGTCAATATTGCCCGCAGGATCACCCAAGTTTCCGAGTCCGGCTTGTCTTTTCACCCAACTAGTATCGACCTGAGCAAAAACAGGTAAACTGATGAAAAGCAAGATCACCAAAATGAGTAGCTTCTTACCCATTATTAACTCCTTTATAAGGTAATAGGCTTACGCCCATCTAATCCAATAGTAGGTATCTCAGTAATAATATTATAATCCAAAGATCATTAAAGTCAAGGAAAAAGGAAGAAGGAGGATAAAAGAATAACTAATAACGGACTTGTGGTGAGCGACATGTCCTGAAGCAAAGCTGAAGGGCTTGTCCTGAGGCGAAGCCGAACTGTCAGCGCCCTGAGTTTTTCGAAGGGTCGAAGGGCGGATAGGGGGACGTCTGTAGTTGCCCGATTTATCGGACGAAGTTGTTTAATGAAATGATAAATAAGAGAGCGCCCAATGAATTGGGCAACTACAAAACTCCCCCCCTTAGCACAGGAGGAGAGGTCTAACCTGTAGTCCCTCATACCACAAATAACAAATTCGATACAACTTCTGTGGTGAAAAGGATGGCGCCGGTATTTATGAGGGATGTACTAATAATGAAAGAGGAATTTTGAGCTGTAATTTTGAATCTTGAATCTTTAATTTTGAATTCTTTATATGACCAACTTACTTGATACAGAAAACGAAGGAATCGAAGACCCTGAGTCTGATCGAAGGGTAGATTCCAAGGAATTAGAGTTCATAGAAAGACTAATCGACAAAGCCATCCAAGTGTTGGAAGACGACTCCTTCGAGCCGAGAATCCAGGATGCCCTGAAAGCCATCCAGCTTAAAGAGAAGGTGGCTAAAACCTCGGAGGGGGAAAAAGCCTTTTGGGACATGATAGAAGAAGTAAGACAGGAGGAACTGCCGAAACTCTATCCCGAATCCGAACCCGAACCCGTCGATCTTGAATCTCAAATCATCAATACCATCAAAGGACTGAATTATCAAGTAAAAAACGGCGCCCTTCCGGTTAAAACCATAACCGACTATTTCAACTACGGCAAATCCGAAGAAAGCCGGCTCTCTTATCACCGGGTTGGCCGGATTCTTTCCAACCTGGGCTTCCGAAAGGCTATGACCCACAACGGCAGCTACGCCATCCTCTGGGATGACAATCTTCTTTCATGGCGAGCTTCGAGCCAATCTGCAAATGAGCCTTCTGACTTTGAAGAAGACGAAAAAGAGGAATCCGAAAGTCCAGCAAGTCCAGTAAGTCCAGCATGTCCGGTAGTTACTCTCCCAGCTCCACAAGTTCGTGGGTGGCCTTCATCTTGAAAAATCACAGCTCCGTGAGAAGTTTTGTTTTTGTAGCCGCAGACTTCAGTCTGCGAAATATTGAATTGCAAAAATCACGCAATCTAAAGATTGCGCCTACATACTAATTATTCCTTTAGCGGCAAGCTTTCAGCTTCTGTTGAAGCTGGTCGAGAAAGGGCGCCTGGCCCTTCAGAATTTTATGACTGGCTGCCTCGATAGTGAACCATTCTGTGCGGTCTATCTCGGGGAATTCCTGATATCGTTCGGATTTCGGAGGCCACTCCATGGAGAAGGTGTTGCTCTTCAATCCAATAGGATCGAAATCGTGCTTCATAACCCAGGCGTAAACGAGCTTTCCGCTTGGCTGGCGCAGCGGTTCCAGAGGAATCACTTCGACGTCCGGCGGCGTAAGCCCGGTCTCCTCTTCAAACTCACGCTTTGCTGCGGCTAACGGCTCCTCGTCATCCTCAAACTCGCCTTTGGGAATAGACCATGCCCCTTCATCCTTTTTAGCCCAGAACGGACCCCCCGGATGAACCAACAGCACCTCAAGATGACCTGAGACCTCGCGGAAAAGCAGAAGACCAGCACTCTTCTTGGACATTAGTGTGTATTAAAAAATTATGAGCAACACATTGGGCTTGATAAATCAAGCAACTACTTAATCTAGCTACATGTCGGTCTTGACTTGTGGTGAGTTTATCGAACCATAAATCAAGCTCCTACCTAATCAGGCGCAAAACGTCGTTGTAGGTGACGAAGATTATCAGGAGGATCAAGAAGGCAAAACCGATTTGCTGGGCTGCAGCTCTCTGCTTTATGCTTAAAGGCGATCCTTTGATTTTTTCTATGAGCAGGAACAAAAGGTGACCGCCATCCAATACCGGGATGGGTATAATGTTTATCAACGATAGATTGACCGATAGTAAAGCCAGAAAGGAGAGCAGGTCGATAAATCCGGATCGGGCCGTCTCTCCCGCAGTTTGAACGATGAAAAGAGGACCGCCCAGAAGCTTAACCGAAGACGCGCCGGTGATAAGCCCGACTATGAACTTCACCGATTCCACCAGGATGAATTTGGTGGTATTCACGCTTTCGACAAACGATTTGAAAAATCCCACTTTCACCTTGGTGTAAGTCGGTCCTATCCCGATCTTCCCCACCTCCACATTTTCACCCTTTTCATTCAGCATCTTCTCTTTATAGGTAGTGATCTGGGCAGATAATTCCTTCCCCTCGTGTATCCACTTTATCTCCACCGGTTTCTCCACCTGGTTTGAAATGATCTCTCTCATCTGGGAAAACGAGGTCACCTCCACCCCGTTGATGGAGACGATCTTATCACCAAACTTTAAACCCGCTTTATCCGCCGGTCCTCCGGGGGAGACTGAACCGATCTGGTTGCTCTCCTCATGGATATCATGCATGCCCGCAAAGAAGATTATTCCCCAAAATACCAAAACTGCCAGAATCAGATTCATCACCGGACCGGCTGCCACCACCAGAGCACGAATGCCGGGAGGCTTGGACATGAACTCCCACGGCTCCCCCTTTATTTCCTCCTTGTCCGGCTCCTCCCCTGCCATCTTCACGTAACCACCCAAGGGGATCCAGGAGATGCAGTATTCCGTGTCACCGATCTTTTTCCCGATCATCTTGGGAGGAAAACCCAGGGAGAAACGCTCTACCCGGATTCCGGATCTTTTGGCGACCAAGAAATGCCCCAGCTCGTGCACAAAGACCAAAATTCCCAGGACGAATATCGTAGCTAAAAATGTGGTCATTTTTCCCTTTCGGTATGTATCCGATCCTTTTATACGAATGTCCCTGAGATTGGTTCTATTTATTCCCAGCCACCTTGGTGGCGTGTTTTAAAATCCGACTAAAGTCAGATGGAATACAACCCTTCAGCAGTTTTTCTTCCCCAGCTGTCTGCCTTTAAAATATCGTCTAAGTTTGGATTCAACTTTACCCGGTGTTTGCTCAAAACCTTTTGCAGCAATATCCAGATGTCCGTGAATTTGATCCGCCCGGATAGAAAGGCATCCACTACTACCTCGTTGGCTGAGTTTAAGACCGCGGGTGCAGTTCCACCCATCTCCAGAGCCTGGTATGCCAGTTTCAAGCAGGGGAATTTGCCGTAGTCCGGCTCAAAAAAAGTCAGTTGCCGAGCTTTGGTCAAATCCAAGGAAGTATTGGGACTGTAAACCCTCTGGGGATAAAACAGGGCATACTGGAGCGGGAGCTTCATGTCGGGCACGCTCATCTGGGCGATCACCGAGCCGTCCACAAATTCGACCATGGAATGGATAATGGACTGAGGATGGATTACCACCTTTATTCGATCCGGAGGAACGTCGAAAAGCCAGTGCGCCTCTATCACTTCCAGCCCTTTATTCATCAAACTGGCGGAATCGACGGTGATCTTCTTCCCCATCTCCCAAGTGGGATGAGATAAAGCCTCCTCCACCGTGATACGGGAAAGCTCCGTTTCGCTTTTTCCCCAAAACGGACCTCCGGAGGCGGTGAGGATGATCCTTTTTACCTCGTTTTTCTTGCCGCTTAAAAGACATTGCTGGATGGCGGAATGCTCGCTGTCGATGGGGATAATCTCAGTACCTTTCTCTTTGGCTTTTTGGACCAGAAGCTCACCCGCCATAACCAGCGATTCCTTGTTGGCGGTGGCGAGTCTTTTACCCGATTCCAACGCATCCAGGCTGGGAAGCAATCCGATCGATCCGACTAAGGCATTAATAACCAGATCAACCTCCGGATGAGTGCATAATCTTTTTAAACCAGCCAAACCGGAAAATATTTCAGTGTCAAAATTCCGGGGGAATCTTTGAAAACTCCCTTCGTCCACAACAGCCGCCATCCGGGGTTTCAGTTGCCTGATCTGCTCTTCCAGCAGATCGACATTCCTGTTGGTGGAGATTCCCCAAAGGGTGAATTGATCCGGGAAATGGGACAAAACTTCCAAAGCGTTCTTTCCAATTGAACCGGTCGATCCTAAGACCACCACATTTTTCATAAATATTATTCCTTTCTCTTGCAATATACGAGCGAGTTCCTCATCCTGCAAGTTTTAATTTCTGCAGAATACAGAGGAGATAAACTATAGCTTATTTCCGTTGAAGAAATGTGCAAAAAATCTCCTTGATAAACTAATGATTTTAGACTATCATGCTCTACGGTAAACAAGCAAACCAAAAGGAGCAGCCGTGAAAAGGAAAAAGAGGATCGGAGTCCTTACCAGCGGAGGAGATTGCCCGGGATTGAATCCCGCCATCCGGGCCGTTACCAAAACCGCGATTCTCTGTCACGACATGGAGGTGGTGGGGATCAAGGACGGTTTCGAGGGATTGATCGAAAACCGCACCAAAAAGCTGGTATGGGAAGACGTCTCCGGTGTCTTGGCCTTGGGTGGAACCATACTGGGCACCTCCAATCAAGCTAATCCTTTCGCCAATGGCGAAGAGAAGAAAGACGTTTCCAAGGAGACATTGAAAAACATTTCCAATCTGGATTTAGATGCCCTGGTTTGTATCGGCGGAGACGGAACTCTCCATATTGCTCACCGCTTTCATCAGTTGGGAGTCCCCATCGTAGGAATACCCAAAACCATAGATAATGACGTTTCTGCCACCGATTTCACCATCGGCTTCGATTCTGCCGTAGCAGTGGCTACCGATGCCCTCGATAACATCCACAGCACCGCGGAATCGCATCATCGGGTGATGATCTTGGAGGTGATGGGAAGGTATGCCGGCTGGCTGGCACTTTATTCCGGCGTGGCGGGTGGAGGAGACGTGATTTTGATGCCGGAGTTTTCGTTAGACCTCCAAAAGGTTATGGTAGAGTTGGAAAGGCGCAGTAAATTAGGAAAAAGATTCAGTCTGATGGTGGTATCGGAAGGGGTCAGACTCGGAGGTTCGGAATTGGTGATAAAAAGGGAAGTTAAGGGGAGCACCGATCCGATAAGACTGGGTGGCGTCAGCTACAGGATCGCTGAACAGATTGAGGAAACCACCGGTTTGGAGACAAGGGTAATCGTTTTGGGACATCTTCAACGCGGTGGAAAACCGACCAATTTCGACAGGATCTTAGCCACTCAATTTGGCAAACTTGCCGTGGACTTAATCATGGAAAGGAAATTCGGCTACATGACCAGCACGCGCGGGGGAAAGATCACCTCTGTCCCCCTTCAGGATGGCATTGTCGCTTTAAAAAAAGTACCGATGGACTTCCCTTTGATTCAAGCTGCTAGAGCAGTGGGAACTTGCTTTGGGGATTAAATCATTGGTTTTGGAATTTAGAATATATAGAAGGATACAACATTCTTATACAGAATAACTATCCAACTTTCTCAAGTTCAACAGAAGGAGGTTGAAAACGATGGCTGACAAACTGAAATTCGAAGAGGTCCCGGTGGAGAAACTCCGCTGGCAATGTCCTGTGGAAAAACTAAAACTGGGGACTACCAACGACGTGGAGGTGTGCGATTGGATCATCGGGCAGGAGCGGGCGGTCAAGGCAATCAAACTGGGACTGGACATCAATGCCGTAGGTTACAATATATTCATCGCCGGCTTCGTCGGAACCGGCAGGATGACCACCATCAAAAACCTCCTGGAAAAGCTGGAAAAAGAGGTGGGAGCCCCCAGTGACATCTGTTATATACACAATTTTCGGGATGTAGACGTTCCTCGGGTGATCAATCTACCCCCCGGACAGGGCAAGCTCTTCAAGAAAGATATGGAAAACCTTATCTCCTCTTTGAAGAACAACATCCCCTCGGTGTTCGAAAGCGAGGCTTACAAAGCCCGAAAAGACGAACTGACCAAGGAATCGGAGGAGGCACAGAAAGCCATACTGATGGAATTCGAGGAGGAGGTAAAAAAAGAAGGTTTCGCTTTGGTTCAGATCCAGATGGGGCCCTATGTGAAACCCGACGTTCAACCGCTGATCGATAACAAGCCCACTTCCCTGGCAAAATTGGAAAAACAGGTGCGGGAGGATAAATTCTCCGCCGAACAACTCAACCTATTAAAGGCCAAGTACGAAGCCCTAGCCAAGCTGATGGAGGACGTCTTCAAAGAAGGAAGGGAAATCGTCAAGGAGATGGAAAAGGCACTGGAAACTCTGGATAAGGAGATGATCGTTCCCTTGGTCCGGGAAATGATCAAGGAGATAAAAAGCAAGTACCAGAATGAAAAACTGCACAGTTATTTGGATGAGGTGCAGGAAAGTCTGATCAATAATCTGGATCGGTTCAAGCCCGCCAGGGAGAGACCGCCGGAATTGTCGCTTCCCGGTTTACCCCCCTTGAAGTACGAGGATGAATTCATCGAGTACCAGGTAAACGTGATCGTGGACAACTCGGAGACCAAAACCGCGCCCATAATCATCGAGACCACCCCCTCGTACCGGAATCTGTTTGGAACCGTGGAAAGAACGGCAGAGCGGGGTGGGATGTGGAGGACGGATTTTACTAAGATCAAAGCCGGTTCCTATATTAAGGCTAACGGGGGTTATCTGGTTTTGAGCGCACTGGACGTCTTGATGGAACCGGGATCCTGGCAGGCGCTCAAACGGGCTTTGAAATATAGCCAGGTGGAGATACAATCCAACGACCCGTTTTATATCCTGGGTGCGTCCGGTATGAAACCGGAGCCGATCGAAATCAGCGTGAATGTGGTGATGATCGGGGACAATCACATTTACCATCTTCTCTATAATCTGGACGACGATTTCAAAAAGGTCTTCAAGGTGAAGGCGGAATTCGATTCGGTAATGACCAAGGACGATCAAAGCATCTATGAATATGCCTGCTTTATCCGAAAGATCTGTGAGGACAACCAGCTTTTATCCTTTGACAAAAACGGGGTGGGGGCGGTGGTGGAGTTTGGGGTGAGGGTGGCGGGAAACCAGAAGAAGCTCACCACCCGTTTCACCGTGATCGCCGATTTGATCACCGAGGCCAGCTACTGGGCTAAGAGTTCTCAAAGTAAAACCGTGAAACGGGAACATGTGGAAAAAGCCATCGAGGAATGGATAAAAAGATTGGCTTTACCGGAAGACAAGATACAGGAGATGATCGAGGACGGAATAATCCTGATCGATTGCGAAGGGGCGGTGGTGGGACAGATCAACGGGCTTTCGGTTTACAGTTTGGGGGAATACGCCTTCGGAAAGCCCACCCGCATTACCGCCCGGACCTCGATGGGAAGAGGGGGCGTGATTAACATCGAAAGGGAAGCAGACATGTCCGGACGCACGCACAACAAGGGGGTGTTGATCTTGAGCGGTTATCTGAACGGGAAATACGCTCAGGATAAACCCTTGACCGCCAGCGCCAGCATCTGTTTCGAACAATCCTATTCCGGAGTGGAAGGGGACAGTGCTTCCTCTACCGAAGTATACGCCATCCTTTCCAGCTTATCCGGACTTCCCCTAAGGCAGGACATTGCAGTTACCGGCTCGGTTAATCAAAAAGGCGACATCCAACCTATCGGGGGAGTAAACGAAAAGATAGAGGGTTTCTATTCAGTATGCAAGGCTAAAGGTTTAACCGGAACCCAAGGGGTAATGATCCCCCTTCAAAACGTGCCGGATCTGATGTTGAAAAACGAAGTGGTGGAAGCGGTAAAAGAAGGGAAATTCCGCATCTGTCCGATCAAGACCATAGACCAGGGAATTGAAATACTAACCGGAGTACAAGCTGGAGAGAGAAAAGCAGATGGAACTTTTGACGAGGGGACGGTGAACTACCTGGTGGATAAACAACTTCAACATTATGCTGAAACCTGGAAGAGTTTTGGAGCGACAGAAGCGGGAAAAGAAAAATAAAAACTATACTGGATGACGGATAATAAATGATTGACTTGTGGTGAGCTTTTCGAACCATAAATGCAAGGATATGGAAAAGGGAAGAAGAAAAATCCCCTCTCCCCTCGGGATGAACAGAACCCTATTAAGGAAGGTCGTTAATGAAATGGTCGTTTAAGATCGGAAAACTTTTCGGGATACCCATCCGGGTACATTTAACCTTTTTGTTACTACTTCTGTTTATCGGAATCGTCGGATCCAGACAAGGGGGATCAGAGGGAGCCTTTCTGGGGATGATAGTTATTATTTTCATTTTCATCTGCGTGATATTGCACGAGGTGGGTCACAGCCTGGTGGCCATTCACTACGGAATAAAAGTCAACGATATCATCCTTTTACCCATCGGAGGGGTTTCCCGGATGGAGGAGATTCCTGAAGACCCCAAACAGGAAATTACCATCTCGGTGGTCGGTCCCCTGGTGAGTTTTGGCCTGGCTATTCTCTTTTTCCTTCTTGCCACAATAACCCATCAGAGCATAAATTTCAAACAGATCAACCTTCATAGCAGGAACGTGGTGGCAAGTCTTTTCTGGATAAACCTGGTTTTGGGTGGATTCAACTTGATTCCCGCCTTTCCCATGGACGGCGGAAGGGTCTTAAGGGGCATTCTGGCAACCCGCATAGAGAGTTTGAAAGCCACCAAAATCGCAGTGGGGATAGGGCAGGGTTTCGCTATCCTCCTCTTTTTCTTCGGCATCTTTTTCGACTGGTGGATGGCTCTAATCGCCATATTCATCTACCTGGGAGCGGAAGGCGAGGAGAGGATGGTAGCGGTAAAAAGCTCGCTGGGAAAATCCCCGGTCAAGCTGGCTATGCTTACCGACGTTCACACAGTTTCACCACAGGAGACCGTCGGTCAGGTTCTGGAGAGAATCTGCCACAGCTTCCAGCAGGATTTCCCGGTGGAGGAAGGAGGCGAAGTAGTGGGTATTCTTACCCGCGAGACGATCTTCTCCGCCCTGCATAAACATGAAAAGACTACCCTGGTAAAAGATGTCATGCAGAAGGAATTCGTATATACCACCGAGGATGCTTCCTTATCCGAAATATACAAAACCATGACCGCTCACAGGCTTTTCGTAATGCCGGTGATGAAAGACAAAAAGCTACGCGGGATGATCAATTTGGAGCAGATAGGCAAATATCACATGATCTGTCAGGAAGAGAGATAAATTTTAGAAATCGTCCGCAGTCAGCGGTCCGCCGCTAAAACCGTCTTATTTGGTTAAAAGTGAAATGGAAACTCTTTGGATAGCAGGCAAACCACTGGGTGTTAGCCGCGGGCTACCGACGGTGGTCGGTGGACATTAGGTATTGAATTTATGCAGGATTTTATTGTACAATTCGGTTATATCGCCCTCTTCTTCGGTTCTTTTTTAGAGGGAGAATCCTTCCTCATCGCCGCGGCATTTTTAGCAAAAAGAGGTTACTTGCGACTGGATCTGGTGATGCTGGTGGCTTTTGCAGGAGCATATCTGGGGGACGTGGCTCTGTATTATCTGGGAAGAACCAGGGGGGTAGGGATACTATGGAAATTCCCCCAGGCTCGAAGATATTATCCCCGAGCTAAAAGATTGTTCAACCGATTCGGGATCTGGGCCATCTTCATCACCCGGTACTTATACGGTTTAAGATTTGCCTCTGCCGCTTTTCTGGGTCTGATCAAAATGAAAAGAAGGGAGTATTTGCCTTTTGCCTTTCTTTCCTGTATGGTCTGGGCAGCGGTCATGGGGGGGCTGGGTTATGTGTTCGGCGCCAGCTTGGAAGCTCTGATCGGACAGGTCAAGCATTACGAGAAGATAATCGTTGCCCTCATCATCGTCGGTGGATTGGGGTTTTGGGTAATTCGAAGGATCCGGAGCAATAAGAACACCGAGGAAATAAAATCCGAAGAAAAAGTGAATTGAACTGCGGGATCAGCATCTGGTTTAATAAACTACCTCCGACTTGGAATCCCCGCTATAGGCAGAGCTGAAGTTGACATAACTAGTCCTATTGATCCGAATTCAGATTTTTGGAACCTCCGACTTGGTTGTTCATTTCAACTCTTTTCTCTTGTAGTAAGCATAGCGAATCTAAATGAAGTGACATGGGAGATTAAATCCTCCTTAATCCCCCTTTACTAAAGGGGGACTTTGAGATAAAACCCATTTTACAGAAATTGATGTCTAACCTGGCACCTGTTCATACTGAAGTCTTCGCTGAAAAGGCGAGGTTTTTTTCTGCTATTCCCCGAAGGGGACAAGGAAACCTAATCAACTTCATTGAGTCCAATAAAACTGTATACTGGATATATCCTCTCTCCTGCCTATATTCAATTATTCAATGAACTTACTTTTACGAAACTTAAATCGAATCCGGATCGTATTAACGACTTAAGAAGCGGGGGAATAACTAAATGTGAGAGAAGAATGAGAAATCAGCATATAGCTTCGTATTTTTTACCTACCCTCCTTATTATACTGATGGGGATTTTAATTTTTTCCCCTGCCGTTTTATGTTCGGAGGAATATACTCAAAACTCCCAAGCCCAGATTTCCGCGAAAGGGGCGAACGAATTTCGTTTGATCACCCCGGCTAACCTGGGCGGGCAAGTCTACCTGGAGGTCTGGGATGAAGACGATTGCATGGTGAAATTTAAAATCTGGGCAAGGGCCAATACCCCGGAGAAAGCGAAGAAGTTTGCCGACATGGTGGCATTGGATTTGGATAGAGAAGAGGAAGTGGATGACCTGAACCTGACCACCCCCCATCCCGCCCCTTGGGAAGGTTCAAACTTCGGAATAAATGCCATTTTATATATCTTTATCCCGCATAATTTCACTATAGAAACCAAAACCCAGGCTTTCGATCTGGATATAACCGGACCCATCCAGAAAATAGACATTCAGAGCCAGTATGGTAACATCCAGGTCAGTGACATCGCCGAGGAGACCAGGATAACCGCAACTTATGGTCAGGTGGATGTGGAGAACGTCCGGGGAGGTCTAAACGTTGAGACCAGTTATAATTCGATATCGGTACGCAACGTGGAAACCAAGGACGAGAAAGCTTTGTTGAAAACCAGCTATGGGAAAATCGACGTGGAAAGGTTCGAGGGTCAATTGGAAGCGAGCACCGTCTACAGCCCTATCGACGCTTCCGATATCACACTGATTGACGGTACGAATATGTTTAAAACGGTTTACTCTAAAATAGATTTAGACATTGCCGATATGAAAGATGCTCAGCTTTACGTTCAAAACACCTATGGTAACGTTAATCTGGTAGTCCCGGAGGATCTCTCCACCCGATTGAAATTTACTGTGGGGCGGGGGAGTAAAATAACCACCCGGGGGATCATCATTCGGCCCACCGTATTGAACCAAACCACCCTCGAAGGGATCTGTGGCGAAGAAGAATCTGAGATTGAAATCGATATCAACGGAATTGGACAAATCCTGTTAGAGGGGAGATAACCACTAATCGGATTTCAAGCATTGGATTACTACCGAACTGGTGTAATATTCTACCAAAGGTATGAGCTGCCGGGTGTACATGGGCTGCCGGTGGAAAACCATTTTCCCTTAAGCTTTCATCTCTTTGTCGAAATGCGAACTTCACCGAAAAATATCCTGCTTATGGAATTTTACGAGCATCCCTGGGACGACGATGTTCAACCAATAATTTCCAAACTTCTCTTAAAGTCGAATAAAACCACTCATGAAGTAAAATAACGCTTTCTTTTTTGAGGAGGTATAAAATGGGACGGCGAGTTAGCATCCTCATCCTTCTGGCGGTTTTTTCCGTTACCCCGGTATGGGGCTATCAATCACCGACCGAGAGTTTTGTTCTCCCCTACAATTCAGCCGCAACCTCGGACGACATCTCCGCCATAAAATTCAATCCCGCAGGTCTGGGAATGGTTCGCGGATTCCAGACCTCATTCTTCCACACCTTTTCCGACTCCAGCTTCGAAGGGGACAATGCCTGGTTTTTATCCACTGGTGGACTGGGATTCTCGGTGGAATGGCTGGGGAACATTGCGGACCGGGCTTACAGAAAATACACCCTGTCCGGGGGTGGGAAATTCTCAAGAGGTTTCTTCTGGGGAACAAGTTACAGCTGGTTCGGTTCCCGGCACGAAGATTACAATAAGCTCTCCTCCTGGAAGATAGGGCTTTTGGCTCGTCCCTTTGAGTTCCTCTCAGTGGGAGCAGTGGCAAAAGATTTAAACCGTACCCGGTTTGAGGGCGAGAAGACCCGGATCTCCTTTGACTACGGTGTAGCGGTCAGACCAGTAGGTGACCGGTTGACCCTCTCTGCGGATGCCTCGCTGGGGGAAAAAGAAAAGATAAAAAACGCTGCCTACCGGTTTAGAGCCGAGGTGGAACCCTTGGATGGATTCATCCTCTCCGGGGATATAGACGATAAGGGGAATTTCGGCGTAGGGGGAAGGATCAACCTCCCTACCCTGGGAGCCGGCACTTATAATTCGGTCACCAAGGATTACGATTACAACCAGGGGACTGTTTACCTCACTCTGAGTGAAGATAGATACCGGACGCTGTTGAAAAGAAAGAACAATTTCGTTGAAATCCGGCTTTCGGGAAAGCTGGTGGAGGAAAACAGCCGGGTGGGCTTCTTTGGAAAGACCAAACCTACAGTGATGGAATTGCTGGAGTCGATTGGGCGCGCGAAAGATGATACTTCCGTCCGGGGAATGTTGCTGCGCATAGAGTCGTTGGATATAGGAATATCTAAAGTTCAGGAGATCAGAGAGGCCATCCTTGATTTCAAAACCAGCGGAAAGTACGTGATCGCCTTCATGGAGTTAGGAGGAAACAAGGAGTATTATTTAGCCACCGCTGCGGATAAGCTCGTCCTTCTCCCCACCGGATATTTGCTGCTGAATGGTTTGGAGGCGGAGGTGACCTTTATCAAAGGAACCTTGGAAAAGCTGGGGATAGTGGCGGATTTGGAACATATCGGAGATTATAAGAGTGCCTCCGACCTTCTCACCCGCACCAGCATGTCTCCCGCTCATAGAGAAATGATGAACTCGCTTTTGGACGACTTGTATGACCAGATAACCCAGGGCATCGCCCAAGGAAGAGGATGGACTCAGGAGGAAACCAAAACCAAAATAGACTCCGGACCTTTTACCGCCTCCGAAGCCAAAAGCTCGAACCTGGTAGATACCCTTCTTTTCTATGATCAGATGGATGATCTGATCAAACATACCGCTGGAATAAAACCTAAAAAAATTGCATACGCAGCTTATCGGAAGCAGAACTACTTCAAATATAGCTGGGTTATTCCTCCCAAGATTGCGGTAATCTTTGCCACAGGTATGATCGGTTCAGGAGAAAGCGGCAGGAATTTTCTCCTGGGGGACTATATGGGCTCTGAGACCGTCTCCAAAGCCATACAAAAGGCGCGGGAAGACAGGACCATTAAAGCCATCGTCTTCCGGGTTGACAGCCCCGGCGGTGAAGGGATTGCCTCCGACGTGATCTTAAGAGAGATTATAAAAACCAAGGGGGTAAAACCCTTCATCGTCTCCATGTCGGACGTAGCTGGCTCCGGGGGATACTGGATCTCCTGCGCTGCTGATACCATTGTCTCCATGCCCGGCACCTATACCGGCTCTATCGGGGTGATATCGGGGAAATTCAGCCTTCAGGAGCTATACCAGAAGATCGGTTTGAATATCGAAACGGTCAAAAGGGGAAAACATGCGGACATATATTCCACAACCCGTCCCTTCAATGACGAGGAAAGGGAGTTAATCCAAAGGCAGATAAAAGAATTTTACTCGGAATTTGTCCGCAAGGTGGCAGAGGGGAGAAAGATGTCCGAAGCCAGGGTGGATTCACTTGGGCGCGGAAGGGTATGGACAGGGAAACAGGCTCAACAGAACGGTCTGGTGGATCTTTTGGGAGGTTTGGATTTAGCCATAGCTATTGCCAAAGAAAAAGCGGGGTTGCCGGAAGATTCGCAGGTGGAGATCGTCTCTTTCCCTGGAAGGAAATTCTCCTTAAATCCAAGCTGGGGAATGATGTTTTCCTCCTCTCCCAATCTGAAGTCTATTCTGGAGGAATTGGAAAGGAATAATATCTTCAAGGATGAAAATATTCTTCTTCTAATGCCATATAATATTGACATCAAATAAAGGAACTTATATATTAGATAAATATTTTTTGAATGGTTGGATATCAAGATAGGTTAACATTCGAAAATAAGAATCCAATCTTTTACCAGGAGGAATTCATGTTCAAATACCTTACCCGATCCATTCTCGCTTCGCTGCTTCTTTTATTTCTGTGCCAGATGGGCTGGGGTCAGATCAACTTTCCGGTGGAGAAGTACACCCTGGACAACGGTATGACCGTTCTGATCTCCGAGGATCATTCCGCCCCGGTGGTAACTTACCAGGTGTGGCGAAAGGTGGGATCAAAGAACGAAAGACCCGGCATCACCGGAATCTCCCATCTATGTGAGCATATGATGTTTAAGGGATCAAAGAACGTCGGACCGGAGCAGCATAGCCGGATCGTCCAAGCCAACGGAGGAATAGACAATGCCGGCACCAGCTTTGACTACACCATGTACTGGGAAAGGATCGCCAGCGACAAACTCGAACTGGTGATCAATCTGGAGGCGGAGAGGCAAAAATACTTAAATCCTACCCAGGAGACTTTCTCTTCGGAAAGGGAGGTGTTAAAGGAGGAGAGGAGAATGGGGGTGGACAATTCTCCGTATGGTCTCCTCTTTGAGCAAGCCCTTAACACCACCTTTGCTGCTCATCCATATCACTGGCATATCGTAGGCTTCATGTCCGATTTGGATAACATAACCTTGGATGACGTGAAGGAATATTACCGGGTCTACTACGCACCCAATAATGCCACTGCGGTGATAGTGGGTGATGTCAATCCCAAAGAGGTGATGAAGCTGATGCACAAATATTACGACGACGTTCCTGCGCAAACTCCCCCTCCCAAGGTGGGCACGGTGGAGCCGGAACAGCTGGGGGAGAGGATCGCTTATGTGCACAAGATCGGGCAGATGCCCGCTTTCATGGTAACTTATCATATTCCCCAGATAGGAGACCCCGACATTTATCCCCTGCGGGTAACCGCCCAGATCCTTTTTAACGGTCAGAGCTCCCGGCTTTATCAGAAGATGGTATATCAGGATCAGTCCGCATTAGCGGTCGCAGGAGACTGTTTTGTTTTGCAGGATCCCGGGCTTTTCTTCACCTTTGCCATCATGCAGCCCGGACATACGGCTGAGGATGGCGAAAAGACCTTGTTCGAACAAGTGGAAAAGCTTAAAAACGAATCCGTCGATCCCAAGGAGCTGGCCAAGGCAAAAAACCAGTTGGAATCCGAGTTTGTTTTCGGACTGCAATCGGTAAGCGATAAAGGGGAACAGATCGGCTATTATCAGACCCAGCTGAACGATTACACCCGGTTGTTTGACGAGGCTAATAAATATCAAGCTGTCACTGCTGATGACGTGATGCGGGTGGCGAAGAAATATTTTGGTGAGAATAACCGGAACCTGATCGTTTTGGTTCCGGAGATGCCAGGTGAGCCATCTTCCACCCCGTAAGCAAAATGAATTGATTTAAAGACGGTTTCTATGTTTAAAAAGGAGCTTAAAATGAAGTTAAAAAAAGCGAAATCCGTATGGATAAATCTAATTCTTCTTTCCTTTATCGTTTTCATCTTATGGGGAGGTTTGGCTACCGCCAGTGCCCAGGAGATAAAGCTCCCTCCCATTAAGAAGACCATGCTGGATAATGGTCTTAAGGTGATCGTGATCGAGCAGCACGAGCTTCCCATAGTGGCTTTCCGTTTGATTCTAAAATCGGGATCTGCCTGTGACCCTTCCGGCAAAGCCGGATTGGCGGATTTGACTGCCGGGCTGTTGCGTAAGGGGACCAAGACCAGAAGCGCCACGCAGGTGTCGGAGGAGATAGACTTTGTCGGAGGAAGTTTGGATGCGGGATCAGACCGGGATGCCACTTACGCTTCCTGCCGGGTACTGACAAAGCATTTTGATACCGGACTGGGACTTTTAGCTGATGTGATGTTAAATCCTACCTTTAAGGAGGATGAGGTCGAGAGGCTGAGGAAGCAGACCTTAGCATCGATACAGCAAAAGAAGGATGATCCGGGAAACGTGGCGGGTGAAAAATTCCGCCAATTCGTCTTCGGCGACAATCCCTATGGTCTCCCCACCGAAGGTACCGAGGAGAGCATCATTACTCTAACCAGAGATGACATCGTGAATTTCCACAAAAAATATTACGTACCAAGCAACGCCGTTCTGGCCGTGGTGGGAGACGTTAAGAATGCCGATGTGTTAAAGAAGGTTAAGGCCAAATTCTCCCAATGGAGCGGGACACCGGTTACCCTACCTACTCTGGTAGAACCTCCGGCTATAAAGGGATACCAGATCCTTCTGGTGGACAAACCGGATTTGACCCAAACCTACATAGAGCTGGGGCATTTGGGCATCGACAGAAAAAATCCGGATATTTTTGCAGTGAGGGTGATGAATTATATCTTGGGAGGGGGGGGATTTGCTTCGCGTTTGATGGATGCCGTGAGAGCTAAAAGAGGTTTAACCTATGATATCAGCTCTACCTTTGATTATCTTAAATGGAGAGGAGCGTTTGATGTTAGTACCTTTACCCAAAACGATTCCACCTCAGCAGCCATCACCGCTATCATTGAACAGTTGAAGAAGATCAGGTCCGAGGGGGTAACAGACAAAGAGCTAGAGGATACCAAATCGTTCTACTCCGGATACTTCCCCCTACAGTTCGAAACCCCGGAGCAGATTGCCACCCAGATCTTGACCGTTGAGTTGTATGATTTGGGTGAGGATTACATCACCAACTACACCAAGTACATAAACGCTGTAACCCAAGCGGACATTCAGCGGGTTGCTCAGAAATATATCGATCCGGACAATCTTAAAATGGTGGTGGTGAGCAAGGCAGATCAGGTTAAACCCTCTTTAGAGCCATTAGGTACAGTGGAGGTTACTTCGTTTTTGAAATAGATTAGCAAAATGCATACAACAGTATGTTGCATGTATCAAAAGCCCCCAAATGGGGGCTTTTGAACTTTGCAGGTTCACTACTTCTAAACTAAAATCATTAGTGAAATTGAAGGTGACTACTATAAGCCCGCTTTGACAAAAGAACATGGGGTGGGGATTGATCCCCGCTTAAGGACACATAATCTTTTGTTCATCCGTTTATTCTGAATTGGCAACGTGCAAGAGTTTATCTATCATATATCTTTTTTTTAAAGAAAACCCCAAAGTTACTATTGCCTGAATCATATTTTTTGTTATATTGGTTTTTTGCATTAGTAAAAGCGATCGCATGATTTCGCTTGGGACTAATCATCTATTGTTTTGGAGGTTGGTTGATGCTTTCTACCACTGATTTTCGCAAGGGTTTGAGGGTCAAGCTGGAGGGGGAGGTGTATTATATCGTAGATTTTCAGCATGCCCGTACCGCTCAGAGAAGAGCTTTCGTCCGGACCAAGCTGAAGAACATAAAAACCGGAGCGGTTTTGGAGAGGACCTTTTCCGCGGGGGAGACGTTCGAGGAGCCGGATTTCGAGGACAAGACCATGCAATTTCTCTATTCGGATGGAGAAGATTTTCATTTCATGGACTCCAAAACCTATGAACAGATCACCCTAAGCGAGGATAAGCTCGGGGATTACAAATGGTACTTAAAGGAGAATTCCGAGTATCGGGTGATGTTTTTTGAGGGCCAACCGGTGAACGTGGATCTGCCCGCATCCGTGGTTTTGAAAATCGTCACCACCGAGCCCGGGATAAAGGGTGACTCGGTAACCAACCTCACCAAGAACGCCACCCTGGAAACCGGGTTAGTGGTAAAGGTCCCGCTCTTTGTAGGTGAGGGGGAATATGTGAAGATAGATACCCGCACCAGTGAATACATAGAAAGAGTTCAAAAAGGCGGGAACTAAATCCAAACCCACTTGAGGATAGACATGGAACCGTCTGGAAATCAGGAAAAATTCAAAGCAAAAGGTGGGGTCACGGTTATCCGTAACCCCCATAAATCCAACCATCCGAAAGCTCGACCCGGTGCCCCACCCAGAAGTAGACCGAGAAGATTTAAACACAGAATGCCGAATCCAGCTTCCACTGCTCCAAACCTGCCGAAGGACCAAGCAGAAAAGAACAAAATCAAAGAAAAAATTCAACCCGTTCCCAAAGCCTTAACCGATACTGGATGGATCGGGACGGATGAGTCGGGCAAAGGGGATTATTTCGGTCCCTTAGTCATCGGAGGAGTGCATGTTGACTCCAAAACCAAGAACCTTCTTTTGAATTTGAAGGTGAGAGACAGCAAGAAGATCTCGGACAACGTTATCAAAGACTTGGATTACCGGATTCGTTCCGCCTGCATTTACTCGGTGGTGGTCATCGGTCCGGAGAAATACAACCTTTTGTATCAGAAAATGAAGAACCTAAACTCCCTTTTGGCCTGGGGCCATGCGCGGGTGATAGAGAACCTGCTTTTGCGGGTGGAATGCAACAAAGCCATCTCGGACCAGTTCGGCTCCGAACAGTACATAAAAAACGCCCTGATGGAAATGGGCAAGAAAATCGAGCTGATACAGATGCCGGGTGCCGAAGCGGACTTGGGGGTGGCTGCTGCCTCCATCGTTGCCCGGGCGGAGTTTTTGCGAAGAATGGAGAAGCTCTCCGAGGATTGCGGCTTTCCGCTTCCCAAAGGCGCCTCCGATCAGGTGGACTCTGCAGCACGAAGGATAATGGAGCAAATGGGCAAGGAGGCGTTGAACCGATTCACCAAGCTCCATTTTAAGAATACTCTCAGAGTAATGAGAGTGGAGAATCAAGAATCAAGTTAAATATTCAATTCTCCGTCTCATTTCTCAAGGCTTGCTTTACACAAGGAAGAATGATCTCATCTGAAACCTCCTACATCCAGACATTAGAGGAGATAAGGAGCGATCACCTCTCCGGAGCGTCCGAGATCTCGCGTAAGGCTGCATCGGCTTTCCTCCTTTTCTCCGGCCAACATAACGCCCGATCCAGCCAGGAGTATTTTCAGAAGCTGTTGACCCTGGGGGTGGAACTCGTATCAGCCCAACCCCATATGGCATCCGTCTTCAATCTGGTAAACTCTGTATTATATTCGGTGGAAGAGCTTTCGTTTACCCTATCCCTGGAAGAGTTGGCAGAGTATACTAAGGAGAAGGCGGAGGAGTTCAATTACAATTCTCTAAGCTCCCTTCAGCTTATCGCCCAACACGGTGAGAAACTGATAGAAGATGGCTTTAGGGTTCTGACCTTTTCCTCCTCCGGCTCGATTCTGGCGATTTTGAAGAAAACCCGAGAGGAGGGAAAATCTTTTGAAGCGATCGTATGCGAGTCGCGACCCAAGTTGGAGGGTCGGGTATTGGCTCGATTTCTGGGGAATGCCAAAATTCCGGTAACGCTGATTACCGATGCTTCGATGGGAGTCTATGTACCGAAGGCGGACCTCTTACTGGTTGGTGCAGATTCGGTCTCCGAGACCTCTTTTGTCAATAAGATCGGAACCTTATGTCTTTGCCTGCTATCCAAGGAGTATCAGGCTCCGCTTTACGTGGCATGCGAAAGAAGCAAATTCATCTCCTCCACCTGGCTGCCTTTGTCCTTTACCCAGGGGGACCCCAGGGAGATTCTAGAAGATGAGCTTCAGAATGTAAAGGTGGAGAATCAATATTTCGAGAAGATACCTTTAGTTTACTGTCAGCAGTTGATTACCAACGAGGGGTTTTTCTCCCCTTACGACGTCCCGCAGTATATCCGGAAAACCCGGTTGTGCAATAAACTGATGGAATATCTGAAAAACTTTCATTCCCCTTCTTCTTAAGTTTGTATCTTTGTTTTTCGTAATTGCTGATATGAAACATATGATTCATGCCGGTGTATCATAGAAGTGTTTAAACCCAAAACTTATGCGCATCTAACCGGATACGATCAACCTGTTTATCCCCAATCTAAGGGTTTTGGAAAAATCAAGGCAGCAAAAATCCTATTGGAAACACCATGCCGAAAAAAGAAAGAGGAGAATTCGAAGTCCTGTTCGTCTGTACCGGAAATTCCTGCCGCAGTCCCATGGCGGAGGGGATTCTGAGGAAGATGTTGAAGGATCACGGTATTTCGGAAATCAAGGTTTCCTCAGCCGGAACCTGTACTCTGGAAAACATGCTCCCCTCCCCTTTTGCCATTCAAGCTTCCCAACAGAATGACGTGGACATCTCCCGGCAGCGTTCCCGCCAGCTGACCAGAAGGATATTAGAAGAAGCTTCCCTGATTTTGACCATGGCTCAGGAACATATAGACTTCATCAAGCGGATTGACGAAAAAGCCATGGCCAAAACTTTTCTCCTTAAGCTTTTCCCCCAATCCCGTCCCCTGTCAAACGAAGAGCGAAATCGGGGCGTTTTATTTATTAAAGATCCGATCGGGGGGAGCATGGAAGATTACGAAAGATGTTTTCTGGAAATCCAAAAGGAGGTAAAGAGGATATTACCGGAAATTTTAAAATTTGCGGATAAGGGCTAAATCTCAGTTTTTTTGTATTTTTAGACAATGGGAAAAATGAAGTTTTTCGGCAGAAGCCGACGAGCGCTGTTAATGATCTCCATAATACTTCTTGTGGTTTGTCTAAACCAGGCTATTCCCGATACATCCGGTCAAAATACCTCAACTCCGACTCAGGAAGAAAAGGAATCAACCGAAGCGAAACCAGATACCCCTCTTAACCCTTCCCTGTCGGATGAGGAAATCCCTCTAATCCCGCCTCAGATGGAGATAAAGCTCCGTTCGCCCGAGGAGAGCAAGCTCAAACGGGTGGTTACCAACCAGGCTTTTGGAGTGGGAGAAAGATTTGAGTTCTCGGTGGGATACGGGATGATCAATGCCGGAACCGCGGTGATGGAGATCCCGGATATGGTAAAACTGGACGGCAGAAAATGCTTCCATATCGTCTCCACCGCTCAATCGAACAAATTCTTTTCCGTCTTCTTCAAAGTGGATGATAAGGTGGAATCGTTCATGGATATGTACGGGCTTTATTCCCTGCGTTATGACAAACACATCCGGGAGGGGAAATTCAAAACCGACATGTCGATGACCTTCGATCAGGACAAACACTTGGCCTTGTATTATGGCGGCCGGGATACATTTCAGGTGCCGGAATACGTTCAGGACGTCCTCTCCGCTTTTTATTTCATCCGGTCTCAGGATCTGCAGGTGGGCAAATCCATCCTGATCGACAATCACACCGACAAGAAGACCTACCCGCTGGAGGTTAAGGTCTTGCGCAAGGAAAAGGTGAAAGTGCCGGCAGGGGAGTTTGATTGTGTGGTGGTAGAACCGATGCTCAAGACACCGGGGATATTCGAGCAGAAAGGGAGCTTGACCGTCTGGCTGACCGATGACGAGGTGAAGATGCCGGTGCTGATGAAGAGCAAGGTGATCATCGGCTCGATCTCGACCGAGCTGACCAGTTATAAATTGGGAGAAGTGGGCAAGTACTAAGGTTTGTATCATATAATTCGTGCTCGGTTGCGTTAAAAAGGTTGCCGTTACGTATCGACTAACGGAAAATCGTTATCGTTTAGCGTATAGAAGACCAAGAACGAAGCCGAAACACGAAACCGATACGTAACCGAAACCTAAACCTCCAAACGACTAACGGAATTAAACAGAGCACTTATAAAATGTCAAAATATCCCCAGATCGATTTAAGAAAGATCCGAACCCATCCGATCGGGAAGCGGAAGAGCAAAACCCAAATCGGAAAATTCGGGAAACCGCTTCAGCCGGAGTCGGGTATTGATGATTTTCTAAAGAGTCTGCCCGGATGTTTGAAAGCGGACGATCTAAGATCGCTGATTGGCGCCATCTGGGACGCTAAGCGTAAAAAGAAACCGATCATCCTTATGCTGGGCGCTCATCCCATCAAATGCGGGCTCTCCCCTATCCTGATCGATCTGATGCAGGAGGGTTTCGTCACGTTGCTTTCCACCAACGGAGCCGGTGCTATCCATGATCTGGAGATCGCCTTCTGGGGAAAGACCTCGGAGGAAGTTGAGAAAGGGATCGAAGACGGTTCCTTCGGCATGGCTAAAGAGACCGGGCAGATTTTCAACCATATATCGTCTATTGCCGGACAGAATGATCTCGGATTGGGAGAAGCCATCGGGAAAGAGATTTTGGATTCGAGCACCCGATACGGAAAGCATAGTCTTCTGGCAAACGCTTATCGATTGAATATCCCCGCCTGCGTGCATGTGGCTTTCGGGACGGACATAGTCCACCAGCATCCCAGCTTCGATCCCGCCTTTACCGGAAAGGCATCTCATTTGGATTTCCGAATCCTATCGGAACAAGTCAGCCGGCTGGATAACGGAGGGGTGGTTCTGCATTTCGGGTCGGCGGTTATTTTGCCCGAGGTCTTCTTGAAAGCGCTCTCCGTAGCTCGTAATATCAAGGGTAGAATTGAAAACTTCACCACCGCTAATTTCGACATGATTCAGCATTATCGTCCCAATGTGAACGTGGTAGTGCGGCCCACGCGTAAATCCGGGAGAGGTTTTTCCTTCACCGGGCATCACGAGATCATGCTCCCGCTTCTGGCCTGGGCGCTCAAATCGGCAAACAAAAACAAACCTAAAAGGAGGTAGAAATGCGTTTTAACCCTCACCCGAAGCTCAACTCCATCTTCGCTTTTCTTTTGATCGGATTGATGTTTTGGTCTTTCGGATCGATGGGAAAAGCACAGGCACAGAAAGTAGTCATTGTGCCGAAGGACAGCGCAGCCAAAGTCGAGACTCCGGCTCAAGATACCACTGCACCAAGCAATGCTCCGGCTAAGGACACCACCGATAAGCTGGCTATGGCTCTGGAGGATTTCCATTCCGTCCTGGCGCCAATGTGGCATGAAGCCTATCCTATTAAGGATTTCAAATCCATCCGGGAACAAGCGCCCTTGTTCAAGCAGAAACTGATGACCTTGATCGTGATACCCGCACCGGACAATATGGTCCAAGAGAAACGGGAGGCATTTTTCACCAAGAGACAGGAGTTGGCGTTTTACGTGGACCAATATGCCAAAGCGGCTGCAGATTCGACCGATTCCGCGTTGGCTGCTTCTTTCGAGAAGATGCACTGGGGGTATGAGGAGTTGGATAAGGTATTCATGGTGGAGATAAAGCAGCTGGACAGTTTTCATGAGACGCTCTATTACCTCTGGCACAAGGCGCTCCCTGCCAAAGACTATAAAGCGGTGAAGAGTACCATGCCGGTTCTGAAAGCAGAAATGGACAGTTTGATGTTGGTAAAGCTTCCCGGCAGCTGTTATGACATCAAGGATGCTTTCGAGGCGAAAAGAGCCGCGCTTAAAGACGCTGTTTACCAGCTGGTAGACGTTTGCCAAAAGGGGACCAATAAACAGATTGATGAAGCATTGACTCTGATGCATGAGAAGTTCATGGAATTGAGTTCAGTTTTGAAATAGCGCTCGATTCGATAAAGTGGTTTATTCGATAAAAGCCCTTCAATTTTAAGATTGGAGGGCTTTTTTTAGCCAAACCTCTCTGTCTTTTGCAGAAAAGGGATCAAGGATTCGAGAATATAAGTTCAAAAGTTCAAGAGTTTAATAAAATCAAGAACATTTTGAGTTCAAAATTCTCCTTCAAACCGTCAGCTGAAGCTAACGGCAATAGATTTCTTATTTATTCCCGTTTGCTTTAGCAAACGGATTGGCAATTAAATAAAGTCTATGGCTTTAGCCACATTATCGGGAATGCGGCAAGGGGGCAGGTATAATACACTGCCTCTCCCAGACGGGAGCCCGTACGGGGGCACCGTCTGCCCATAAATACCGGCGCCATCCCTTTCACCACTAAAATGGTAGAGAAATTGTAAAAGTTGAAAGCCAAAGGGTTAGATCAAACTATTTTGAAACAGTCTCTGTAAGGATTTCTGGAACGTCAGCAGGATTTTTTGATACTCCCCATTGCCATTTACCAAAGCCACCGTGATTATTAACGGCCCTTACCCACTCATCCAGAAAATTCAACTTTGTCTTATCTTCCTGAGTTTCTTGCCCCTTGGTTTCAAGAACAAGGTAGTTTCCGGTAGTTAATTTAATGATGAAATCAGGTCTATATTTTCTAACAACACCTTTAAAAATATAGATTATTTCAAAACCAAGATGGTCGTTTTTTACCCAAGCATCCACATGCGGACTCTTATCTAAGTGAAATGCCTCCGTTGCCTCCCAGGTGCTATCAAAAACGCAAAAGTTGATGTGCGAGCGTTTTGCATGCTCACAAGGCTTTCCTGTATACCACGCTTTCATATCTCCGGTTGAGCGAATTGGTTTTTCCCGGTCAAAGACTGGCATGTTGGATTCAACATTCTCAAAGCGGATAGCTTCCCAAATATGCTGGACAATTTTCTCCATGTTAAGTGTGATTAGCACTCGCTTTTTTACATCATCTTGGCCAAATAGAGGTGGATTGATAAGAATCTTCTCACTTGTGATGAATTCTTCTACCAATCTGATTAGCTGAGCTAACAGAATTTCTTTATTTCCGGACCAGTCAGGTTTCATATTGTCATAGATATCTCGACTGGTCTCAAAAATAATCTTTTGCATACGGAACTTCTTACCTAATTCCTGCAAATTGATCTCAGAAATCTTCGATACGTCGGGGTGACCTTCCACAATAGGAGCCATCTCGACCAGCGTTACAGTATCGTAAACATTCAGTTCAATGGATTTGACTTTGTTCATATCCAATGCCAGAGTAGGCCGAAAGACATGTTCTATCCGAATGACATTTGGCCAGGATATTTCGAATTGTTGTTTTTCCGGGACGGGTTGAATACATGTTTTAGGTGACGGTGGGGGTGGGGGAGGTCCATCAACTGACTCATGTGGCAAGAAAGTAAAAGGCACCCCAAAAATGTTAACATATTCAGGGTCAAACAAACCTTTATCCTTATTTATCTCATAGGACATTCTTCTTAATCCTCTCCCGACCACCTGTTCACACAACAACTGGCTTGAAAAAGCTCTAAGCCCCATAATATGAGTGACATTTTTGGCATCCCATCCTTCGGATAGCATTCCCACTGAAATGACTTTGTGAATCTGCTCACCCGGTTTGTTCAACTTTCCCACTGTATCTACTTTTTCACGCAGCAGTTCCGCCTTCTCTTTACTTGAAAGTTTTTTCTCTGGTTCTTCTTCGCTTTCTTTAATCTCCTCTATAACAGGTTCTACCTCTTCCAAAGATTCAGCCATCTCCAGAACTTTTGAGTCAATATGTAAAATATTTTCAGGAATGCAAAGTTCCTCAATTCTTATCTTCTGATGGTCAAAGGTGTATTTAACCCGGGCAGCAGTTTCAACTCTATTTGCCACAGTTATCATAACCGGGGGGATCTTTTGACCAGCCTCTTTCCATTTGTTTGAAGTCTCAAGCCAATCCTTTCCTAAAAGGTAATAAGCATTCAATACCAAATCCGGCATAGGCTCATATTCCTCATGCTTCCAGCTCAAATTATCTTTCACTTCTGGGTCGTTGTAAATGTGGTATAAGCGAGATTTATATTCTTTTGTGAGTTTTCCATCATCGCGGACAACCACTCTGGGTGTCTTTACTAATCCTGATTCTATTGAATCGTTCAACCCAAAATCACTTACAATCCAACCAAATAATGCCTCCTCGTATTGCTTTTTGCCGGAAGGTGCGAATGGAGTAGCGGAAAAATCAAAGCATTTCAGAATTCCTCTTTTTTGGTGTATCCTATCTAACCCGCCTATCCACTTTGTAGCTTCTTCAATATCTTCTTTTTTGACACCCTTGATCTTAGATTCAGCTGGAATACGCCATGCATGGTGAGCTTCATCATTGATAACCATTATATTTTGAGCGTTACCAAGTTCCTCTAAAACCTCTCTTACGTAAGCTTCATCGCTTTTCGCCCCTCTTTTATCTACACTCTTTTTCTTTTGGATTTGGCCTTCAGTCTCCCAGTTCAACTTATGCCAGTTTCTAATCAAAACCTTACCTTGTCGAAGCTTATCAGTAAGCGCCGGTGGCACTATATTGAATTCATCATAGTAGTTGTCTGATCCTGATGGTTTGAGAACCTGTAAGCGTTTTCTTATGGTCAGTCCGGGCGCAACTGCAAAAACATGTTTGGAGAATCTTGTGTCCTGAGGATAGGTGACTTTGTTCAATATCTGCCATGCAATTAACATTGCCATTACAACGGTTTTGCCGGTACCTGTCGCCATTTTGCAACAAAGCCGAATAAATTCCCCACCATCAGAAGGTATTTCTATGCCGACCTTCTCCGCAGCTGGTCCTTCGATTAGCCAAATGAGAGTCTCCATAGCTTCTAATTGGCAGAAAAATAAGCGACGGTGCTCCCAAGTTTCCGGGTCATTCCAGTGTTCTAACAATCTTCTGGTTATTCCTGAGACACCCTGATAGCCAGCTTCACGCCAAGCTTTAACTCGTGGGCGAATTCGGTTTACTAAAGGGATTTCTACGAATCTCCCAGGATCATCAAAGGCTTTTGAACTTTCTGTTGCTATGACATAACCAGCTGGACGCCTTCCCTCATCAAGTGAAAACGTTCTCGATTCTCTATCATAACGCCAATGATATTTTGGTTCTTCAAAAGGTGAATTGACAATGAGCCGGTCAATTGTAGTTTTCTGCATTATTCTTTGACCTCGATAATTTTCAAACTCTCAATTCCTCTGTCATCCACAATTTTCACTGCTATTCGTTTATAGTCCCCAAATTCAAAAGGAAGAGATACAGTTCCCCGATATGCCTCAATTAACTCTTCGTCTATTTCTGCCTTTAAGGTTTTGGCAAGCAGAGACCATCCTTCTTTTTCATCTGATATTGGAAAGAAAACCTGTCTGGGGAAAAGGCTTCTTCCATCATAATCCGTATCCAGCATCCACATAGCAATCTTTTCTGTTCCACCGGACTCTACCACCCCTGTAATCGTGTTGTAATAGTCAAAACCCAAGACCTCAACGCGATACTTTCCTTTGTCGTCTCCATCTTTGATTTTGCCCAGTTTAACATCGGGTTGACCGATGAGCCAGAAACTTTCATTGCTCGACCGTTTCTTTTTTAAGTCCTCAGTCAGTAAATCAGCATTCATTTGAACTTTCAGTAGAGTTACTCCTGGCCATTTGGTTTCATCAATGTCTTTTGCCGCCTCGGGGTCAAATTGAAATGTAGCAAACACCACGATCTTTGGTTTCGGAACCAAAGTTTGAGCTTCTTCAATTGCCAAAGCGACCTGTCTTTGCTCAAGGGGGGCATATTCGGGTCCAAATGAAACTACAACTCTTTGAGGTTTTTCCTCTTTTGTTTCTCCGTCAGCTTGTAGATGCATTGTTCCGCCTAAAGGCTCAACCCGAGAGAATAAAATCTTTTGCCCAGCTTTACCGCGAATACCACTCTTTAGCAGCTCATCTCTCCACTCTGCCTGACGAACTGTTTCGCCTGAACGGGCAATGGATAAATCTGATGGTTGTTCTTCTTCTGGTTCTATTTCAGAAAGCGGTTTGACCATCTGCGCTGGCACAGCTTCCACAGTGAAAGGACCGGTCACCCTTATCCGTGAATTATCCACAAACGGCTGGTCATACAAAGTCTCCTGGCCTGGTGGCTCATTGTTCGCAATTGATTTCAAGGTAACATGTGGAACTGTCTTATACCGAAAACCACTTACCACTCCTTCTTGTGGGTGAGCTAATTCATAATAATCATAATCAGCAGTCATTAACCTTTGCTTAGCAAGCGTAATAGCAACCCGAGAAGTATCGCACGTAATCCACCGCCTTCCCCACTGTTCAGCCACGTAAGCAGTGGTGCCGCTTCCACACGTCGGGTCTAAGACAAGGTCTCCTGGATCGGTAGTCATTAGTATACACCTTTGGATGATTTTTATGTTGGTCTGAACAACATAAATTTTGTCTCCTGCACCCTGTAAATCCATCCAGACATTGTTTAACTTCATGACTGGAAAGTCTTCAAAATACTGAACATAATTTAACGTTTCTGCAGGAGCAAATAATCTATTCATTTGCTCCAATTTTTTCATCCCTTGTTGATTAGTCCGCCAACTTGTATTTTGAGCTGGTTTATATATTTTTCCTTTAAATTCATAATCATAAACACAAGATGGAGTTAGTCCAGCTGAAGAAAGTTTATCAGCTACAAAGAATCTTGAATCTGATGGTAATTCCATTCTTTCCTTATATCTAATTCTCTGACCATTCGGAAATTCAACCCAAGCATATCTAGTATCTTCACCAAATTCCTTCTTTTGGAAAAGTTCGTGATAAACATATTTCTGGCTTTTTGAATACCACACCAAGTAATCCGATATGCCTGATAGACCAATTCTTCCCAATGCAGCGGCTTTACGAACGGTAACCAGACCTACAAAATTATCCTTTCCAAAGGTCTCATCCATCAACTCCCGCACGTGATGCAAATTCTCATCACTTATCTGAACAAAAATACTCCCACTTTCGTGCAAAAGTTCCCTTGCTAACAATAACCTGTCCCTCAAATATGCTAAGTAAGAATGTATCCCATTCTCCCATGTATCTCGAAATGCCTTAATCATTTCTGGTTCCTGAGTCAAGTCTGCATCTTTTCCGTCTTTCACATCTCGCTTGTTCACAAAGGGTTGGAAATTGGAACCATATTTTATTCCATATGGAGGGTCAATGTAAATCATTTGAACCTGCCCTGCCAATCCTTCTTTTTCCAAAAGGGAGTTCATCACCAAAAGTGAATCCCCCGCAATCAGTCGATTTGTCCAGTTGTGCTTGTGTTTGTAAAACTCTATTGCCTGACGAAGAGGTGGATTTTCCTCCTTCGATTGAAAGAGAGAAAGCTGTGGCTCTTTTCCGTTCCGTTTTCTCACTGCTTCTATGATAGTCCTGGGATCAATCCGCTCATGCACATGCAAAGATACAGAAGGCACTTCAAAAGAAGTATGCTCCGCTTTGCCTGACCAAACAAGTTGCGGGTCAAGATGTGGATCGTAGGAATATTGTTTGTTCCCGCTCAATTGGTCTGTCTGGGGGTCCACCAATCCTACTGGCGGGTTATTCAGACGTTTCTTATCCTTGTGCTGGTATTGGTCAATTGGTTTTTTCTTTGATTTCTCTGATTTCCTTTTTAGTTTTGTTTGATTCTTCTTAGCCACGTTCAACCCTCCACCATTAATAAAAGAATAAGAGGTTGGGATTCGTTCCTATGTTCTATCTTTCGCCCTAAATTTAGCCCGATTTCTGAGTCATCCTCTCTGTTTACATCATTTATTATAATCATTTATCCAACCTTGTCAAGTATTTCTGTCGGGGAGAAAAATCCCCTTATTATAAAGGGAGAGAGCTTTCTCTACAATTTTTGTAGCAAGTAGGGCAGGAGCCAAGGGCTCCTGCCACAACCCAAAACACTCAACGTCTTAATCCCCCTTTTTTTCTCGTAACCCAAAGTCTCTTTTCATAGGAACTACAATTTTTGTAGTATTTTAGTGGTGAACAGGATGGGAGCGGAATATATGAGGGGAGTAGTGAAAGAAAAATAAGGAGGAATCTATTCCTTATAGATACAAAATGACTGATTTTCTTATATCGAATTCAAAAGATGAAAAAAATAAAAAATCATCGTCAGAACCATCAGAAACGTCAGAACCATCAGAACCACCGGAGCTGCAAATCGGTTATGTCCAAAGTTATGAACGTCTTACCTCATTTCGTAGAACGATGGTGAAAAATAGAAAAATACTACTCATATCACCAGAAACGTCAGAACCACCAGTAACACACGTCGCCTTGCAATACTATTCCCCTCTCCCCAACGGGGGAGAGGAAAATGCGTAGCGTCCGACGATCCTGTCGGACGATTGCTCTCCCCAGTAGAGGGGTAATAAACATGTAGTTCCTTTATGTTGCGTCAGGAGTTCGATCCTTTGGAAACTAAAGGCTTCCTCTACACTCTCCACTCAATACTCAAAACTCGTTAGAACTCGGTCTTGCCGGTGAATTTGAAGTTGTCGATGAACATGGCGGGGGCAACGATACAGCCGACGTCACCCCACCAGGAGTTGACTATTTTCCTTTCTTTTGATATCAGTTTCGCGTTAGAGAATGCCTTGAGCATGCTCTCGGTGAAGCGCAGGTTCTTTATCCCGTGCTTGATCTTCCCGTCTTCCACCCAGAAGGTGCCATCGCGGGTCATCCCGGTTAAAAGGGCATTGGTGGTATCCAATAACCCATTGATGTAATGAAACCGGGTGATCAAAATCGCTTTATCCGCTGATTTGATCATCTTATCGAGGGAGGAGTCTCCGCCGTCGATGAACAGGTTTAAAGCCAAGCCACCGTCGGAGCTATCCGGGGTTAGGGCATGTCCGGTCGATTTTCTGTTCTCCTTATGGGCGGAGATGGAATCGTAAACCACGCCTTTGGCTATCCCTTTCTCCACCAGCATAACTTTCTGTTTCGGCACCCCTTCGAAATCGAAGGGGAAGGCGATGGCGCTTTGGTCCGGTCCGTTATCGTACATGGTGACGTTATCCCCCATGATCTTCTTCCCGATCCGGTTGGCCAGAAAGCTGGTCCCCTCCTGGAAGGATTTGCACCCGAAGCCGATGTAGTTCATCCACTCCACCAGAGCCGCCACTGCAGACGGCTCGAGTATCACCGGATATTCACCAGGCTCGACCACTTGGGGATTTTTGCTGTCTAAGCATTTCTGGATGGCTGTCTGAGTCAGCTCGTCTGTCTTCAGATCGTCCACGTTTCGGGTGAGCTGGTCCGAATAGCCGGAGCTGTTCTCGCCCATCACCACCAGGTTGATGTAGGTGGAGGTCAGCGGCTGGTAACATTCCACCCCCAGGTTGTTCTTCACCCCGATCTCGGAATAACCGGTGGAAAAAGAGCCGGCTACGGTGAGATCATGTTTTTGCGCCTGATCGAATATCTTTTTTGCCTCCTGCGCCCTCTGAATGGGGGAGAATTCGGCGGTCTTCTCGAAATAGGTATTTACTATGGGATAATCCTGCTTTTGGGGCAGTCCGGGGAAATCCGGATTCTCCCTCTGGTTCTTGGCGATCTCGATGGAATTTGCCAGGGCTTTTTCAAGATCCTCCTTTATGAAAGAATTGGTGGAAGCCACGCCGATCTTCTTCCCCAAAGCGGTGCGGAAATATACCCGGCTGTTCCGCTCGGAGACGTTCTGGTGGATGGTGGAGTTGGCGAAACGGGTCAGCCCGCTCTCGCCGCCGATATATACCGCCTCGGTCAAATCCGCCTTGGATTTGGCCAGAACCGAGTTCAATAATGTCATTATTTTGTCTTTTCCGATCATTTGCTTACTCCCACTTTAACGTTGCGAAATCTGGCGGGCGAGGTGCCGTGAGCCACGTGCATGGTCTGCATCGGCTCCCCCTTGCCGCAGTTGGGCAGGCCCCAGATACGCCAGTGTTTTCGGTTGCATACCGCATCACAGCCGTTCCAGAACTGGGGGGTGATGCCGGTGTAAACCCCGTTTTTATACATCTTCCCCAGCTTGCCGTTTTTGATCTCCCAGACGGCTTCCACCCCAAACTGGAAATTCAGACGCTTGTCGTCTATGCTCCAGCTCTTGTTGGTATCCAAATAGATGCCATCTTTGGTGTCTTTGATCAGGTCTTCCAGCTCCCAATCACCCGGCTCCAAGTTGATGTTGGTCATCCGGATTAACGGTATCCGGTTCCACCCGTCCGCCCGCATGGTGCCGTTGCTCTGTTGCTTTAGGACCGCGGCGGTTTCGCGCGAAGTCTGGTACCCTACGAACAGGCCGTTTTTGACCAAATATGCCCGCTGTGCTTTGACTCCTTCGTCGTCGTATCCGAAACTCCCCAATCCTCCGGGGATGGTGGCATCGGCAACGATGGTAACCTTATCCGAGCCGTATTTGAGCTGGTTCAGTTTGTCGATGGTCATAAAGCTCCCCCCAGCCAGGCTGATCTCGGTTCCCAAAACCCGGTCCAACTCGGTGGGGTGGCCGCACGACTCGTGTACCTGAAGCGCCAGCTGATTCCCGGCGATTATGATGGTGGTCTCCATCTCGGGGAGGGGGGGTGCCGAAAGAAGCTCGATGGCCTCTTCCCTGGTCTTTTCGGCATTCTCCACCAGCTTCAGCTCTTCGACGAATTCATAGCCCCGGGAGGCATAATCCCCGCGGAATGAACTGGGGAAGGAGCGTCTTTGCACCTCCGAGCCGTCGACTGCCGTAGCCATGATCCCTCCTCCGCTCTCCAGCATGGACTGCTCGATGAAGGTCCCTTCGGTGGAGGCGAAGATCTTATCGGTCTTGAAGAAGTTCATGGAGCTTTCCGCCACTTTGATCTTCGGATCCTTCTGCAGAATGGCGCAGGCATCGAGCAAAAGCCCCAGCTTTTTGTCGATGGGGACCCCAAAGGGATCGATCTTGTACTGACTTTGGTATCTGTCCTGGTGGATCTCCGTGGGGGTTAACCGAACGTTCTCTTTTTTTGCCAGAGCCGATGCTTGGGCGATCTCTATGGCGTTATCAGCCACCCGCTGCATCTCCTCGGAGCTGGTGATCGAGCTGGCGGCAAACCCCCAGGCGCCGTTTTGGATCACCCGGATGCCGAAACCCTGATCCTCGTTCCGGGATAGCGCTTCGACGTTCCCGTTCTTTACCTTGATATCCTCGAGACCGGTCTTCTGGTGCCGGATGTCGGCATAATCCACCTTCTTCTTTTTGAGATAATCGATGATCTCCTTAATACGATCTTTCAAGCGTTCCTCCTTTCCGTAAATCTTCCGTAAATCTATGGTTGACTTTTCGAATTTAAAACTTAGAAGTGATAAGTTAAAATCCTGCCTGTCTCTTGTCAAGCAAATAAAGGTTTTGTCAAAAGATGATAAGAAGTTGTTATTCAGATAAGCCGGGAATAAGAATGGATCGAAAAAAACACTTTGGATTTGGTGGCAAATCCCCGGTCGATTTAGCAGAAAATTATCTCAAAAAGTATATTTGGGCATAAACCGGCAACGTAATCTGACCTGACCACGTATAATTTGTTGAGAGGCAGGCAAATAGCCTTGATGTCTCACAGTCACCAAATGGGAATTTCCTCAGAGTCAAGTTTGTTTCTCTTAAGGGATTAACCGGGAAGCAGAGTCTGTTGTTTTTCATAAAGCCTTTAAATGTGATATTTTATAAAAAATAACTTGACAAAAAAAGGGTTGCGATTTAGATTGAAATTGGGAAAGTATGCAATAGATGGAGCAATTTCTGTTTTCCCTTATTTAAGGATAGGGAAAACTTAAAAGTTAACTTTCTTATATGGGGAAAAAACGGTTGATTTATCCCTTTTCATCGCTTAAGGAGGCGATTGTAACATGAAGCGGCTATTTTCAAAAATTTCCGGAAGAGGCGGATCTTCCTGGCTGAAACTAGTCCTTCTCTCGTTTTTCCTTTTTGCAGCATTGGTTTTGTTCAAACATGGTATTGCCAGCGAACCGGATCTGGAACACCCCTGGGACGATCTGTGTGGCAGCGATGCTGATCAAATACAGATACAGAATCCCAGCAATCATTTTATCTTGATGTTGCCGATAGGGATCGCTTCGCAGCAGATCGTGGTTCACGTGGAATCTGACAGGCAAAAGGACAAGACGGGAAAAGAGAAGGTTTCTCAGCCCTCGGTGAAGAACCGCATTCATTTTTTCATTTTCATTAAGTGAAGACAGGGTCACTTAACAAGCTGTTTTAGTCGCTTAGTTAAAAATGGACATTCCGGAAAAAAGGATCGAGCTTATCGAATTCCTGGCGGCAGAGAAAGATTTTAAGTCCGCGCAGGCGGAGTTGGAGAAGTTGGAGAAAGGGAATGACAGCTCCTTCAACCAATCAGGGGAGGTCTATTATCTGGAGGGACTGATCCTGCACGGGTTGGCTCGATACCGCGAAGCGCAGGAAAAGGGAGAATCGGCTTATCAAATCCTGAAGAACACCAGCCACAATAAACGCATTGCCCAGGTTCAGCTTCTCCTGGGCAATATTTTTGTCGCCACCGGCGATTTGAAAAATGCCGGGGAGAAGCTGCAGGACGCCATCGCCTCCTTCCGCCGGGTGGAGGACGAAAAAGGAATGGCGGAAACGTATAACAAGCTGGCGCAGGTTTTCTTTATTCAGGCGGAGTTTGACCGGGCCATCGAGGCTTTGGGCGCCGCCTCCGATCATGCGCAAAAAGCCCCCTCAGGTTCGGTTATGATCAGCCGCATCTCGGGCAACCTGGGGAGGATCCACCTGCTTTTGGGCGAATGGGATAAAGCCACCCGGCGTCTGCAGGAGAGCATTCAGCAGAGCGAACCGGCGAAAAATGAGATCAGCGTCTGCAAAAACCTTCTCTCCTTGGGCTATGCCGCAAGTCAGCAGAGGAATTTCCAGGAGGCAGAGGGATTCTACCGGAAAGCATACAGTCTCATCCAAAAGCTGGATTTGAAAAGGGAGCTGGCCATCTACCATGAATATCAGGCAGAAATGGCTTTGGAAAGGAAGTATTTCGATTCGGCTTACCAGAGTGTTTCTCAAGCCATACAGATAGGGGAGGAGATCGCCCCCAATAGCAGTTTGCTTTGTCAATCCTACCGGATTTTAACCCAGATACATCTCGCCACCCAAAAACTCCACTTGGCCGAAAATTACTGCCAGAGGTCCTGGGAGCTGGCCAGATCGCTTAATGAAAGGATGGAGGAGGGGATACTCTACCGAATTTGGGCACAGATCGCCCGGGAAAAGAACAACAAGAAGCTGGCCCGGGAGAGATTCGAACAGAGCCTGAACCTGCTGGAGAGGATCGGGTGCAGATTCGAGCTGGCCCGGACCTATCTTTACGCAGGAGATGCAGAGGTTTTCGATACTGCTAATACCTTTGAATATCTGAAGAAAGCACAGAATCTATTCAAGGAGCTTTTTTCGGAAAAAACCGACGAATATGACTATTATGAGGGATTGTGTCAATTAGCCCTGGCCAAGATGTACTTCCAGACAGCCGATTTCGACGGAAGTATCGATAGTCTGAACCAGGCGGAGCTCCGGTTGGGTAGAATCAAAACGGAGAACTTAACCAATAAAGAGGAGATACTTCAAGTTATAAACTCATACCGGCAGGAAGTGGAGAAAAAAGCCGCCGAGCGGAGCCTCTCTTTGGATAACCAATACAATGTGGTCAGACGTTTCCTTTCCGAAGTCGAGTCGGCGGAAAGCAATGTCGCGCATCCGACCAGTAAAGAAGATGAGGTAAACCGGAACCTGATGCTTTTGGCCAAAAAGATCCAGGCGGACCGGGGTTTCATCGTCCTGAAGAATGGCGAAAACCAATTCTCCCCTCCCCTCTTCAGTTTCAATCTTAGTGCCGAGGAGATGGAGAAGCTTCACTTGAGTTTTTCCCGCCTTAATGGGGAGCTTACCTCCTTGAGAGAACCTTTGTATTTGACCTCAGGCGAGAACCGGACGATTTTTGAAATCGAAAAAGACGTTATCAGTCTTCTTGTCATACCCCTAAAAACAGGCGAGGAGATCAAGGGACTTTTGTACTTAGACCGGGAGAAAAACGGGCTTTCCGCCAATCCTTTCCGTTTGGACGAGCTTAATCTGGCGGTAGCATTTGCCGAGATCGTGGCTTTGAAAGTGGCGGAGATAGAGAACCGGAAACTGGGAGAGGAAAACCTGCGGCTTAAAGAACAGCTGAAGGATAAAAGCGCCTTCTCCAACATCATCACCCAAAACGGCGACATGATGGAGATATTGTGGAAGCTGCACCAGGTGAAGGATACCAACCTTTCCATACTTTTGGAGGGGGAGACCGGAACCGGAAAAGATCAGGTGGCCAAGGCGATTCATTACAACAGCAATCGAAAGAATAAGAATTTCGTGGTGGTGAACTGCGCCGCATTTCCCGAGACCCTTCTGGAGAACGAGCTTTTCGGTCACAAGAGGGGAGCTTATACCGGCGCCTCGCAGGACAAAGACGGTTTCATCCAAGAGGCGGACGGCGGAACTTTGTATTTGGACGAGATCGCAGAGATAAACCCATCCACCCAGATAAAGCTATTAAGGGTGTTGGAGGAAAAAGAATACACCCGGCTGGGAGATACCAAACCGCGGAAGGTGGATATCCGGATCATCTCTGCCACCAGTTTGAAGATAAAGGAGCAGATCGAGAAGGGGCAATTCCGCAAGGACCTGTTCTTCCGCTTGAACACCATTCATGCCACCTTGCCTCCTTTGAGAAAGCGGAAGGAGGATATCCCGCTTCTGGTAAACCAGTTCGTAAGAATCCATACCGCAGCGGGAATGGACAAACTCCCCCAGCCTTCCCATGCCATCATGGAGCTATTCAGCAATTATGATTGGCCCGGAAACATAAGGGAGCTGGAAAACGAGGTGAAGAGACTGGTGGCGATAAAGGACGGCGAAGCGGTAGTGGCATCCGACCTGCTCTCGGAAAAGTTCGGAATGAACGAAGAAGCCGACATAAAAAACCTCTCCTTGTACGAGAGGGTGGCTGCCTGGGAGAAACAGTTTATCTTAAAGGCGTTGATCGAGAATAACTGGGTGAAAAAAACCGCTGCATCCTCGCTGGGCATTCCCGAATCCTCCTTGAGGTTCAAGATCAAACAGCTTAAAATAAAAACACCGGTAGAAGCATAAGTTCAAATTTGCCTAAAATAAAAGCCATCCGTAAGGATGGCTTTTTTTATGGGATTTCCGGAAAAAGAATTAGGGTGAGGGGATATTTCCTAATTGGATTTTCCGGTTTTAAGTTTCTACTAGGTCCCTGCCCAGGCAGGAGTCTTAAATTAACAAGATGGTGGCAGTCCACCTTTGAAGAGATAGTTGATAAGGTAAACTACATCACCCACATCCACACTTCCGCTGCAATTGGAATCACCCGCCTGATAGGGCTTAGGAAGAGGTCCGCTTTTGAATAGGTAATTGATCAGATAAACCAAATCACCCACATCTATCACACCATCCGCATTCGCATCCCCGCAGTTCACCACTACTGGGTAGACAAAACCGGCGTAGAGTTTGAAATTGGTACTGGAACCAGTTCCAATGGGTGAAGACTGACCACCCGCAAAAAAGGATAGATCGCAGGCGTTGCCGTGTTTCTGCCCACCGAAACCATCCAGCACGTCTGCCACTAAAATGAAATTGGCAGGGGACTGAATGCTTACGGGTGCACTCTTTACCCCGGTCAGCGGTTCTGCGGTTGCCGGTAAATCCTTTGTTCGTTCTGCCTCTGTTTTCTTTATCGCTGATGCTGTTTTTCCTGTCCGTTCCGCCAATGCGAAATCGAAAAGAAGGACTGCGACCAACCAGAAGCAGATGACGATTTTTCTTTTGTCCATTTTGCACCTCTTTTCTCTGTAGGGGAGGAGTTTGTTGAGCCTTGCGAAATCCCGACTTGGCGGGATCCCCTCCCGTTGTTTCTTTTTACCTCTCTAAGTTTGCAATCTTCTTCTCCAGGGACTCGATTTTTTTCTGCTGGGCTTCCAGTTTCAAGAGCAATTCTTGAATAGCTCGGAGGGCTACTCCGCTTACGTCGGAGCTGGCTAAATGCTTGTCATCCGTGCCTATACCAAAAGCGGAATAGAAATCTTCGGCTACCGGTCCAATATGATGCTCGTCAGTGCCTTTGTATTGCCAGCGACAGATGTCCATTGCCTGAAGTTTATCTAAGATCCCGCTCCCATCCAGCTTCTGGAAATTTTCCTTGACCTCACGAGAAGAGACATCTGTCCAGGTTCCACCAGCGCTAAGATATGCCCCATTTCCATTGCCAGTATTAGTCCCCACATGGATAGGATAAGATATTCCCCCATCCCGGTCGTCTCTGTTAATACCGAGCCCGCCAGAATAGGTCCCATCGAAGAATGCAACTCTATAGGAGGTATTAACATATACACCGTAACCAAATATCATAGAATAATCTCCTGACGCTGTTAGAGTATCGTAATACCCTCCGGGGATAACGGAATAGTCTCCGCTTACGATGTTGTTATTTCCACCTCCTACAGTTGCACTTGTCGCGCTGGCGGTATTGTAACCTCCACCCCCTACGGTTGCATTTGTCGCGCTGGCAGTGTTGTTATTCCCGCCTCCTATGATTGCATTTATTCCGCTGGCGATATTGTAGGATCCACCTGCTACAGTTGAAACATCACCACTGGCTCTGTTCTGGTATCCACCTCCTATGGTCGCTCGTAAACCGCTGGCGGTGTTACGATATCCACCTCCTACGGTTGTGTGAAAGTTGCTTGCTGTGTCGGACTCCCCACCTCCTACGGTTGCATATTGGTTACTGGCGGTGTTGCCATATCCACCTCCTACGTTTGCAACAAGGCCGCTGGCGGTGTTGAGATATCCACCTCCTACGTTTGCAATAAGGCCGCTGGCGGTGTTGGATTGTCCACCTCCTACGGTTGCATATTGGTTACTGGCGGTGTTGAGATATCCACCTCCTACGGTTGCATAGTCTAAGCTGGCGGTGTTGTCATATCCACCTCCTACGGTGGCAAACCAACTGCTGGCGGTGTTGTATCGTCCACCTCCTACGGTGGCATCCCAACCGCTGGCGGTGTTGTAAAATCCACCTCCTACGGTGCAGTATTTGTAGTTCTGTCCACTTGCTCCTGTGGTGCAGGCTACTCCTAAGTTCACATGAGTGGAGTCTTTGTTGCCATGAAGGACATTACCATACCGTGCAATACCCCACGCACCACCCGTGATAAGCGTAGTGTCCGCAGTGTCGGTAACACGGAAAGTCCAGTCGTTGTCTGCACCACTGGCTGAAAAAGTTATGGTATTGGCTCCGTCATTTGGCGTGATGGTCATGTTGCTCCCCGCTATAAAATCAACATTCCCACCCGCATTGGACACCCCATCCACGCTCACCAGAGCACCTGTCTGCGCCGCAGTAGTCAGATGAGGATTATTAGTCTTGAGTGAGTGATCCTCCCCTATGGTGATGGTGTTGGCTCCATCATCCGGGGTGATGTAGATGGCATTCTGCGAGATTAAATCCACATCTCCCCCAGGATTGGAAACGCCATCCACGCTCACCATCCCGGCTTCAGCCACATTCAAAGCGGAATCGGCAGTAAAAGCATGAAAGGCATAAGCCACACTTACTATGGCTTTTCTTGGGGTTATCTCTGGATCACCTCCTACCGCCACCCCCAAATATCTGGTTGAGCCATCAAAAACTGAATCGGGAATAGCATTTACGCTTCCCAAGAGAACATTGAATACTCCTTTCTCTACTTTGACTGATGATTGTGATTCACTCCACTTGGAAGTGATGCCATTGGAGTCTGCATAGATGGTGAAGACCATTGAGATGGTCGTGTCCAAAGGGGCACCCGAAACTTTGGTGAGCTTACCCTGGTAGTTTATCAGTTGCGGCACGGCAGCGAAGGAGCTTGAAATCGGCAGGATGTATAAGCCGATCGCTAAAAGAAAACAAGCTCCGAGAATGCTCGAAAGCGAATGCGAGGGTTTCATTTTGAATACCTCCAATTTTGGGATTAATGGTTTAAACTACTTCTTATTTTGTCCTCTGTTATTCGCATGGCGGTGGACCACCTTTAAAGAGGTAGTTGATAAGGTAAACAACATCACCGACATCCACAACTGCGTCAAGATTAACGTCCCCAGTCTGCAGCGGATCGGGAGCAGGACCGTTTTTAAAGAGATAGTTTATCAGATAGACCACATCGCCGACATCGACCACATCATCTCCGGTGACGTCTCCACACAGAGACTGGACATACTTTATGGTGGTATAGTCATAGTCTGTCTCACTGCCCACACTATAACCTGTCACATAGACGGAGTTATCCTGATCCACACAAATGGCAGTTGCCCAGTCACCACCCTGGGGCACACCCGACGAGTACCTAGCGATCCACCCCTCCGTGCCATTGGGCGAATATTTTATCGTAACATAATTAGCGGTGGTGTCGGAGGCATAATCATAACCGGTCACATAGATGTTATTCTTATGGTCAACGACCACGGCATTAGCCCAGGCGGTAAGATTTGCCGGCCCGATATATGTCCTCACCCAATCTTGTGTGCCATCGGATAGATACTTTACCGTTGCAAACCGATAATAGAATGAACCAATGCCGGATTTACCGGTGACGTATATATTCCCCAAATTGTCCAGGTCGATTCCGGCGGGTTCATCGTCATAATTTGCCGTCCCATTATATCTTTTTGCCCACTGCTGAGTCCCGCCCGTATTATATTTTATCGTCACATAATCCCAGCTAGTAGTAGTGCTTACGCTGCGCCCCGTAACATAGACATTACCCGCAGCATCGACCACTATGGCATCTCCCTCGTCTGACCAATTCCCTTCATACGAATACCTCCGCGCCCATTGCTCGACACCGGACGAATTGTATTTTACTGTTGTACAATCATAATAGGTATTTAGGTCATAACTTTGACCGGTAACATAGACATTACCGCTATTATCGACGGCTAAGGCATAGGCATAGTCCCAGCCATTACCGTTGGAATTGTTGTATCTGGCGGTCCATTGCTGGACGCCGTCAGGACTATACTTTATGGTGAGGTAATCGAAACCATTGACGTCGACTTTGCTCTTACCGGTGACATAGACATTGCCAATGCTATCCAGATCAATTGCATAGGCTTGATCGCATTTATTTGCTCCATCATATTTTCTCAGCCATAAGGTATCTCCGGTCACTTTATCGTACTTGATGGTGCAGTAATCGCAAGAATCTTCAGAAATGTGATAACTGATATACCCGGTCACATAAACTCCGTTGGCATCCACGGCAATTGCCCTTGCCTCATCCGGTCGGTTTTGGGTGGGCGAGCCATTATACCGAGCAACCCATTGCTCCACGCCCAAAGAATCGTATTTAACCGTCGCATAGTCATTGATATATCCTGCTCCAGAACCCCGACTGGCGCCGGTAACATAGACATTCTTTAAATCATCCACCACAATTGCATTAGCATAATCATCGCCATAGGGACCGATATATTTACGTACCCAAGCCGTATCAACCTGAGCGAAAGCAGGTACCACCCATAGCAAGAAGAGCACCAAAACCAATAGCTTTGTCTTCATGTTGCACCTCCGAAAAAGTTAGAAGTAAAGAGTTCAGAGCTAAAAACATTCTTCGTTTCCTTTTTAACAAGTTGGTGATGGTCCAGATTTGAAGAGATAGTTGATAGTATAAACCATATCGTCGGCATCAACTATGCCATCACAGTCCGCATCGCCCGCCAATAGGTAGTTAGGTGTGGGACCATTCCTGTATATATAGTTTATGAGATAAACCACATCACTTATATCAATAAACCCGTCCCCGTTAGCATCACCGGCCATGCATCCAATTCCGAATGCACCAATGTCCACTCCATCCTCACCTGCGCCCACACAAGGAGAGACGTCTGAAAGGTAATAGTTTTGAGTCGTGGTATCACAGTAATATGGATTAAGCGAAATGCTGCCTATTCCGGGACTACAACCGAAGTAGTTGCCTGAGAAATTGTTAAATACATCATTGTATTCGACTATCAAACCCGTTGCGGACACAGCATATATGCCATAAGGATAGTTGTACGTGATACAGTTGTTTTTGAGCGTCGTGTACATACCGCCGATGATCGTTATACCCGCACCCCTATTGTCACCGGTTTTGACATTACCCGAGACCGTATTATTCGTGAATTGAACAGAGCTTCCACCTTCCTGATAAACAACCCCACCCCAGTCATCGTCAGTTCCGTTTTGGACTATCAGGTTTTCTGTAACTATGGTGTTACTGCCATTGACCACAGAAATTGCGCCACCACCGTCGCCAGCGTAATTGTTCTTAAACAAGTTCTTCTTTACCAGGGCTTCTCCATTTACGTACAACCCACCACCTTTTTCAGATGCAGTATTTCCAATGAACCGATTGCCTTGGATTATCGCCCCGTTGACGGCGACACAGATTAATCCTCCACCGTCACCCACCTTAGAATTATTTTTGATTATGTTATTTATTATCTTCGGGCTACTGAACATGCACTCCACTCCATCGGCATTAATTGCATTCTGGATACAAAATCCATCGAGAACAGAGGTGGTATCCTCCCAGGATCTGAATGTTATGATTGCTACTCCGTCGCGGACTTTTTCTACAAAAGTACTTTCTGAGCCGACCTCACTTTTCACCAATATTGCCTTTCCGTAGAAGTTGATATGCTCAAAATAAGTCCCAGGAGCGACCAAAACGGTATCACCGTTCACGGATGCATTTATGCCAGCTTGAATGGTGGTTTGTCCGGCTGGGACGTGGATGATGGTCGCCTGGGCTATATTAACTGAAAGGAGCACAACAAAGACACAAAAACCGATAGAGACAGAACACATGTGAACCTCCGGTTTTTGGAGTAGGTAACAAGGAAGCATTTCATATTGTAAAGGTTATATGTAAAGTTTTGATTCTGCTGTCTTAATATAGCTCCATTTTCTTAAAAAGCAAGCAGATTTTGGTGAGCAAACCTTAGAAGTTTTGCCTAGGTTCATTAAAACCCTACTTACTTTAAGTTTATAGGCTATTATAAAGCGTGAAGAACCCTGCTGAAACAGTAGGGACAAAAAGAAAAAATCCCCTCTTCCGTGAAAGGAGAGGAGATTTCCTTTTTCTGTTTAAAACCCCCCTTTCGATTTCCCCCCTTGTCAGGGGGGAAAAGAGTATCATCACCGGAAAACAAGCAACTGACATTCTTCACCTATCATCCGTCATTGCCTTTTACGGACAATTCAAACAGGGCGCAGGTCCTCCCTTGAATAGATAATTAATCAGATACACCACGTCTGCTACATCATTCACTCCATCACAGTTGACGTCTCCGACTGCATATGGCTGTGGTGGAGGACCGCCTTTGAACAGATAATTGATCTCGCACACGACATCCGCGACGTCTAACACACCATCTCCGTTGCAGTCTCCGCACAGGTATATAACAACTAAAAATGCCAATGTATCTGCTGCATGACAGGGGTCTTGGACGACCACCACCAGGTTTTCGCTGAATAGAGTGTCCGGGGCAATGCCAACGACCGAGTCGTTATCAACCACGCACCAGTGAGGGTATGCCAGATATGATATAATATGGACAGAATCGTCTGGATCGATTATGCTCGGGTAATACTTGAATCGGGTTTGGTTTCTTACAATCACCGTGTCTAAGGAATCTATAATCTCCGGAGGTTGGTTGTAAACGTTAACCAAAAACTGGCAGGTGTCCTTAGCACCACAAGGATCCGTAGCCAAAAGGTCAATGGTGTAATCCCCGTTCTCCGCACAGGTGGTGTTCCATTCCACATGGCTTCCTACTATAGTGGGATTATTAGTAGCTGGAGGAGTCATACTTAAGAAAGTGACCGGAGCAGTATCACCACCCGGATCGGCTACGGAGAAATTAGTGCTGATGAACCTATTACCTGCATGAACGCTGCCGTTGACGGGACAGGTAAGCTGAGGAGGCTGATTATAGACAGTGACATCGAAATAGCAGGTATCCTTGGCTCCACAGCCGTCTTCCGCCACCAGACAGATGGCGAAGATCTTGCCAGCATCGGCACAAGCAGTCTGCCATTCTATATGATTTTGTATTATGCCGGGTTGATTGACTGGAGCAGGGGTTATACCACACAAGCTCACCGTAACCGGCTCGGCCTTGGGATCGGAGGTAGAGAAATCGGTGCTGACGAAATTACTCCCCGCATTAATCGAATCGTACTCCGGACAGGTGATCACCGGCGGCAGATTGTAGACTGTGACCGTGAACTGGCAGGTGTCCTTGGCTCCACAAGGATCGGTGGCAACCAAAGTGAAGGTGAAATCAGGTCCATTCAGCAGATCCGCACAACTGGTGTTCCACTCGATATGATTGCCCACGATGACAGGGGCATATGAAGGAGTCGGAGAGACTGAACTGAGAGTAACCACTACTTCGGTCGAATCATCCGCATCGGTAACCGAGTAATCGGAACTGACGAACTGATCCCCCGCATTTATGCTGTCACTATGCTGACAGGTCAAGACCGGAGGCTGATTGTAGACGTTAACCGTGAACTGGCAGGTGTCCTTAGCACCACAAGGATCGGTGGCCAATAAGCTAATGGTGTAATCCCCGTTCTCCGCACAGGTGGTATTCCACTCTACGTGAGTAAATACGACGGTGGGGTTGTTGGTGGCAGAGGGGGTTATGCTAAGGAAAGTGACCGGAGCATAATCACCACCCGAATCGGTTACGGAGAAATTAGTGCTGATGAACATATTACCTGCATGAATGCTGCCGTTGCTGGGGCAGGTAATAGATGGTGCACTGTTACTAAGGGTGATCCCAAAATAGCAGGTATCTTTTGCTCCCTGACTGTCCGTAACTATCACTTTTACTGATCCACCCGCTGCGCAGTGATTGATCACATTATAGCTAATATAGATCGGAACTGAATCACCGACCGGCGCGCCAGCAAATATCGACATGCCAGCCACTCCGCTGCCCGTAAATGTTGCAGTGGCAGAGGTTATGGTAGCCGTATCGTGGACTATGGCACTACCTTCCGCAGAGAAACTGCCATTAGTGTTATGGCTTTGAGTTCCCGGGCAGGTCAGTTCCGGGGGACGGTGCGGGATGATAAAAAAGTCGTGGCAGAAGGATCCCACGCCATTCGCATCTTTCCAGCTCATTCTCGGAACGTAGGTGGCTGCATCCGAACGGGAGAAAACCAGACGGGAAGACGGCGGCCAGAAGCAGGTGTCGATGCAAACCATCATGCTATCCTGCAGTTTGAAGGACATGGTGGCGGTCAGTCTCTTGGTGGTCTCTCCATATCTCCTATCCTCGGTGCCGGTGCGAATCATGGTGAGCCAGAAATGAGAGGTGCCGTCTAAGTCCAATATGATTCCATTCCACTCCTCTCCATTTCCATCATCAAACAGATCCATCATCCAGTTGTGCACGGTGGCAGTGGTGTTGTCGGGCAGGTGACGGAAAACGCTTCTCGGCCTCTGTGAAGCACCCCAGAGAATCTGGTTCTGGTATGCAGTCACGCTGCAGAACTTGGAGGGATTGGAGTGAGTGTAGCAAAGCGGGATAACGAAGGCAGCAATGGAGTCCACCGGATTCGGCTGGTCATGCGATACATAAAGAGAGATTTTGGCATAGCCGGTGGGCAGGGGGAAATTTACATCTCCCGGCCACACTTCCATGCTCAAGGTATCGCATGCGCCATTGTCATTCGGAGCCTGCGGGCACGCAGCATACAGGTTGGAGAAAGCAAATACAGTTAGGATCACCACTGCGAGAAGTAACAAATTTCGTTTCATTTTGTTTCTCCTTTCAAGCAAGGTTAAAGGTTATAAGGTTTAAAGCAATATTTGATGTCATCTCTCCCACCTTCCGTACCAGCATCCCGGCAAAGGTGCGGACTTGAGGAATAGGCTAACAATTTGAAACTAACAGCTCGGCGGTAATCCACGTTTGAAGAGATAATTGATCAGGTAAATCATGTCACTTGCATCCACCACTCCGTCGCCATTGCTATAACCAGCTGCATAGGGTTTCGATGGAAGACCACAGGCTTCTGCAGTAGGTGAAAAGGTGATACTTCATATTGTAAAGATTATGAATAAAGCTTTGATTCTGCTGTCTTAATATAGCTCCAATTTCTTAAAAAGCAAGCAGATTTTGGTGAACAAACCTTAGAAATTAATCAAGTTTAATTTGTACTCTACTTAATTTGAGCAGGTATGCAATAAAAGTGTATAAAGATGCCTTTTGAAGAAATAGGGATTAAGAGAAAAATCCCCTCTTCCTCGAAAGGAGAGGGGATTTTCCATATGCCTGCTTAGAACCCCTCTTTAATTCCCCCCCTGTCAGGGGGGAAAAAGATTTCCTCACCGGATAAGGATAGAAAAAGCGTTTAAAGTTTAAGGTTCAAGGCTTAAGGCTCTAACTATTATCCATCATTGGTTATTTGTTTTTTAGTTTTCCTTCTTTCTTTTTCCTAAATATCTGCTGTCATATTAGTCATCGGTTCATCTTTATTTTCCCCCTCACCTTGATCCTCTCCCCAGAGGGGAGAGGGAATTTTCTATCTGTTTTTTTTGCTTTACTTAGCACAGCCTAATACCGGTGCTGGGCCGCTTTTATACAGGTAGTTTATCAGGTAAATCACGTCAGACACGTCCACCACGCAGTCCGCATTGACATCTCCGGCGGCCAGATGATTCGGGACAGAGCCGTTTTTGTATAAATAGTTGATCAGGTAAATTACGTCCGCAACGTCCACCAGCTCGTCATCGTTGGCATCTCCCGCCATATAAGTGACGGGCATGGCAGCCAGCACAGCTTCGTAAGCATCGATAATGCCATAACCATAGTCATTATCTTCCCCGTGTGTGCCCAGGTCGATGGCGGTGTTGATCAGTATCTGTTTGATCGAATCGACGTCCAAGTCGGGATTTGCCTGTCGCATTAATGCTACCACTCCCGCTACGTGTGGACCAGCCATGGAGGTTCCATCCCAGCCGTTCTGCTGATAAGTGCCTCCGGGCACGGAAGAGTAAACCGTCACCCCCGGAGCCACCACCTCGGGTTTTTTAACGGAGGTGTTACAATCCGAAGGACCCCGGCTGCTGAAGTCGGCAATGGGATAAGGAAAATTGTAATGCGTGGCATCAATTGCTCCTATGGAGAAATTGGTGGTGGGAGTATTGCATATGTTTGCGGGTGATCTATGAGTTCGCGGACTTGGACCCTCGTTTCCTGCGGAAAACGTCACCACTACCCCGGCTGCTTCACAATTCTCTATAGCCGTCTGCCACCGATAATCACAATCTTGATACCCGGAGAAACGATGATCGATACCCCAGGAATTTTGCACCACATCGGGAACATCGTCTATGGTGCTAGTGTCTCCATCCGGGTCCGTCATCCATTGAAAAGCATCCAGGATGTCACTGTTGAAGGCAGATCCAGTCCCCTGATTGATGGCGTTGTCAGCAATCCATTCCGCCTGCCAGGCTACGCCGATGGTATCCGCGGTGGCTGCGCCCAGACCGGTCATGGTTCCCATCACATGAGTGCCATGGCCGTAATAATCTTGGGGGATGGTATCCCCATATCCCAAGCAGTCTCTCCAGCATTCCTGCCAGGGCTCGTGCCTGCCCCTCCATCGACTTGATAAAGCGGGATGTGCTCCGTCCACTCCGGTGTCGATATTGCCCAGCACTCTTCCCAGTCCGGTATAGCCAAGTTCATGCCATACCCGGGGGGCATTGATTGCTCTCAAGCCCGGAGTAATACCTATTCCCTTGGATGACTCTCCCGGGTCCCTCTTCCCTACCGGCTCAATCAAACTTACTTTGAAATTCTCCTCCACCCACTCCACGTCCGACCGGGCGGCTATCCTCTCTATCTCGCTCCGCTTGGCTTCGATTACCATCAGGTTCATAATCCAATATGGGGTGTATCCCCTGACCGCCCCCTGGTTTTTCTTTGAGTCCATATAGGTTTTTATCTCCCCCTGGCTTCGGGAGGCAGCAGACATGAGCGCCGAGAGCACCCGCTGGTGCCGTCCCTGCCGGGTCGCTTTTTCTTTTTTCAGCTCTGCATTCAAAGACTTGATGTCCGCCTGATCGGCCATAATCACGATGGCAGAGACATACTCATCCGGGGAGAGGGTTTTAAGATAATCATCGAAGTTCTTCTCAATCTCCCCTGCCCGAAGATCAAAACCGGAGCAAAAAAGAAATCCGACCAGGAAGAGTACTGCAATTGAAGTGATTTTTAAGCTGGTTGAAAAATTTAATGACTTACTCATTACAAACCTCCACACACGGGTTAAAGGTACGGATTCTAAACGATCCTGTCATAACACGTTCATAATGCCGGATTTATTACCGATGGAATAATCAACACCTCCTCGAAAGAAAATATGGGTTCAGACGCTACTTCATTTCAGATTACAGCCCTTTTAATCTAACAATAAGATACAGCAAATCGGAGATTTGTCAAGAGATTGTGTATAAATAAAAGAGGAGCCTCCCGATCATCCTGATCAGAAGGCTCCCTTCTAACTCCCCCCACGTGGAATAAGCTAAGCAACTCCAACCTATTTAATCATAATCATCTTCATGGCATCCGTGAAGTCACCCGCCTGAATACGGTAAAAATAGATTCCCGATGCAACCTCAAACAAGTTAAGTCACTGTGTAATAACTAACTGATCACTTACGTAGATTAAGGACATAAAGCCCGCTTAGACAATAACCATCACCCTTAAGGTCGCGGGTCCCCTGGCACCGGCTCAGATGGCACAGGGGGGTTAATAGGGGGGTAGCAGCCGTAAAAGTCAACACGGATATTTTCATTACCACCCGGATGATGGATGTTTCTACGACAGCTCCACAACTTAAGGATATAATCGCCTGAGGAAGATATGTGAAAACAATAAAACCCATTCGGATTTGTTTGCGTAGTTGCAATAGGGTGGTTTAAAAACCAAAGCTCCACAGTGACACCGGCAAGAGGAGGTTCTACCACATTTCCACCTGGAAGGATTTGATATCGCATTCCATAGGCATAACCCCAAAAACAAGGGCTTTGACACATAGGAATATCATCCCTCTTTTCTTCCCCAAAGGTAGTTCCTACCAGCAGTAGCAAGAGAAAGACTAATGCAAAAAGAGAATACTTCTTCATCTTTATCACCTCCTATTCTTAATTAATGGTTCATAATCCATAGTCCATGACCAGCTCTCCGTTGAGTTTCACCCAACAAAGAAGATGTGACAGCAGGCAGAAAACCAACCATTTGTAAAAGTTCACTCGGACTGTTTGATCTTGCCTTACGGTTCCCCTGTAGGCTCATTTGGCAACTCTACAGTGTCCGGTGACACAGGGTCAGATATCTCTGGCAGTCCAGGGACGGGAACATGATCATAGCTGGGAAGATAAAAGTCTACTTGGATTTCGCCATCACCTCCCCGGTATATGTCTTTCTCGTAATGTCCCGTTTTGATGATGTAAGTACCAGGAGTCCATCCACCCATAGGTTTGCAAACGCAATACTTTCCATAGCTGTCTGTTTGGTCTGTTCCCTGTAGTACGCCATTCAAAAAGACATCTACCACAGCCCCCTTAAATGGCTGGTAAGGTCCGTGGGGAAAGTGACAGAGATAAACATATCCCCAGAAGCAATTACTCTGGCACTGAGGTCCCTCAGGATTATGGTCAGCGGCTACTGCTTCGTTGAACTTAAAGACAGTACCAACAAGCAGAATTGCGGTCACTGCAAGTACAATCAAAACGTACTTTCCCATCTTTATCACCTCCTTTGTTCGGCTAATGATTCACGCATCGTGATGAAAATCGTTCGCTTCTCCCTCCACCGGATCTCACCAGAGGAGGGAGAAGAGCGGCAACCAGCAAACGATACTTTGATCGAAAGAGAAAAGTTCAAAAGGACCTGTGCACGTATTCTTGAAAAGAGATCAACTTGCATTCTTTCCCGGTACGCAGATCTCACTTACAGAAGCATGGGGTTATGAAATCTACATAAATATTCCCATCTCCCGACCGTGATCTCGATTGCTCGCAACAACCTACTTTAATGAGGTAGTTACCTGGGGTCCATCCTCCAAAAGGTCTGCAAAACCAATATTCTCCCCGATCATTGGTTTGAAATGTTTCTGACTCTCCCCCAGGAGAAAAAAGTTCAACAGTGACTCCAGAGATGGGCTGGTGAATCCTGCTATAAACAAATCCACGAAAGCAATTATATGGAGTAGCAGGATGAGGTACAATCACTGCAAAACCGGACGCTGTGGTCAACAGAGTCAATGCTATCAGCAAGGGGATCAAATACTTTTTCATGTTTCTCACCTCCTGGTTTTGATTAATGGTTTACAGTCTTCAAGCGAAGCTCAAATCTCCGCAATTACCCTTTTCCTTTATCTCATGAGAACTGTCATAGTCAAAAGGTTCTCTAAATCAAGTGTCTCATGATCAATGCATATGCTTACTTGAGCTTCCATGCTGTACTCCCGCAGTCAATCTGTGGTAAAAGCAAAAACTATGCAGGATTCAGTTGTTTGGGAACGATATCTAATGCTTTGCAGGTAAGCTATTATAGTACAATCAGGAATTTTCTTGAATTGAAGAGTCTAGTTGGAGGGGGAAGTAAAATGCAGCAATCTTCAGGTTGTTTATGCGTGAATCGTCACGAACAAGAAGCAAACATGGATTGTAATCGACCTCTTGATGCATTGTCTGTTAAGGCATTATGAACTTCGTGAAAAATCATGAACGGTTTTGAGGAATATCGTGAAAAAGTGCAGTTTCTTTAAGTGCAAAAAAACTCTCGGCTCTATAAATCAGAGTTAGGAGTTTTTCTTACGTGTGCAGTTCTCTAATTATTAAGATAGATCTTACGATACTAATTTGAGAGGATATATCTTTAATTTTTTCATTTTGCTACGAAGAGTACCTTCTGGCATACCCAATTGTCTGGCGGCTGCTGATTTGTTCCAACCAGTTTCATTAAGAGTTCTAATAATTTCCTCTCTCGCAAAGTTATCGACTCTTTCACTTAGAACTTGGTTTTTTTCGTGTGCCGCTTCTTCGGAGGATTGTTTCAGTCCATCAGGTAAGAACTCCCATAATGCCTTTCTGGTAGCTTCAGATAAGATAGCCATCTTTTTAATATAGTTGTCCAATTCTCTAATGTTGCCATCCCATTTATAGCTCAAGAACTTATCCATGTTTCCGTTCGAAGTGAACTCCTTAATTGCACTCTCACGAACTCCGTACAGTTTCAAAAAATGATTAATTAGAATCGGGATATCTTCCTTTCGATCTCTGAGTGGTGGTATTTCCAGTTCAAAAGTGTTGATTCGAAAATACAGATCCTCACGAAAAGTCCCATTTTTTACCATTTCTTTCAAGTTCTTTATACTGGAACAGATGATCCTCACATCTACTTTCCTTGGTTTAGTCTCTCCAATCCGGATTATTTCTTTATTCTCAATGGCTCGTAACAATTTGACCTGAGTGGACAGAGGAATATCTTCGATCTGATCCAGATAAAGAGTTCCGCCTTCTGCCTCTTCGAAAAAACCTAATTGATCTCGGCTTGCGTCAGTATAGCTCCCCTGTCTGTGACCAAAGAGATCGTTTTCTATAAGGGCTGAGGCACGATCACCACAGGATAGGGAAACAAATTTCTGGTTCTTTCTGGAACTGGAATAATGAATGGCTTTAGCTATCAAGTCCTTTCCAACTCCCGTCTCACCCTCGAGAAGAATGTTAACATCGTAATCTTTTATCTGCTTGAGTTTCTCGATTAGAGCCTTCATTTCCACGTTTTTTGTTTCGAAATTATCCAGAGTAGGTTTGCCGTTAGATTTACTTATCTTCCAGCACTGAAAGGCAGCTTCTTCTATTGCATGTCTCAGATCCGAAACTTTTCGCATCTGTTTACGATCATCTAATTCCTTAAACGACTTCTCTGCCTCCGTTAGGAAAACTTGGGCACCATCATATTGCCATTGTTCAAATAGAAGATCGGCTACGGCCAGGTTGACTGAACCCAGCCAAAACCGTAGATCCAGCTCTTTAAATAGCCTCTCCGCATTATATAGATATCCCATTCTCTCGTGATAATCGAAAACCTGCGATTTACCTGCTTCCAGATTAGCCTTGGCAAGCTCATACTTTACACTAAGCTGCTGAAGGAGAGACAAAGCGTTCTCAAAATTCTTGCGGGATTCCTCTTGGTTTCCCTTTATAGAAAAAATCTGTCCCAGTATTCTATAAACCACCGCTTCTTCAACTTTCTCACCTAAAGACTTGGAGGCTTGTAAGGATTCGTAACAGTATGTTAAAGCCTTATCTAATTGATTCTGATCGACCAGAAGTTCAGCCCATAGACGGTAGGTTTGAGCAATTAAGCTCTTATGAGGTTGATGAGTCGTTGTAGGATTTGTTGCTTTCAGAAAATGGGCGTTAGCTTCTTTCCAATCCCCCTTGCAGCATGCCAAGTGACCAGCGTACTCATAATATATACCAAGTTCTCGAGATAAATGATTACTCGAAGCAATATCATATGCTTTTTTTATGAGTTCTTCTGATTTATTGAAGTTGCGCCCTAACGACAATAGAAATCCAAGCGACAATAAGTCACTGCAACAACTCTGTTCATTGCCATTGTTTTGATTGTAACTGAGGCTTACTTTAAGGTTTTCTTCTGCCTCATCCCAGTTTCCTAGCAGAGTTTGGACTCTACCTATGTTTCCTTGAATAATTGCTACCATCCTTGTATTCTGGGTATCCTTTGCTATTTCACTTGCTTTATTGAGATAGTCCATTGATCTCCCATAATCACCATTCATAAAACTTATCTGAGAAATGAAATTGAAGGATTTCAAAAGCTCCGGTCGATCTTCGATTCTACGATATGTGCCAATTGCATCGCTTGCTTGTTGTTCAGCATTGCGGAGATCATCCAATTCGAAGTAAATCCTTGCCAACAAGTTCTGGATTTGGGCAACTCTTCTGTTTTCAGAACTGTCTTTGTACACTTTGTAGATTGACAAAGCTTTATCAAGAGCTTCTCTGTATCTTCCTAACATATAGAGACAAAACGACGCTTGGTAGTTCGTCTCTCCTTTTTGTTCTGCGGAAAGTTCAAAATTAGGAAGATTCACGATTACTTCTAGCTGCTCCAAAGCTTCAGAGAACTTTTCTTGGTGAATCAAACGTTCAATTTCTTGAATCTTCGGCTGGAAGTCCATTTCTGCCTCCTTTAAAAGTGATTTAGATCACTCATACTAATGAAGGCAATGGAAAAGAATTCACACTGCAGTATCACTGACTCATCTCCGTTATACTAGAATATTATGTTAGCTAATCGGAAGACTATAAATAGATCCATACTTTTTTCAAGGATATTTTGCTTATATTCCGTGGGACTATTAGATGCAAGTACATCCCCCCATGGGTGTCGGAACTCCGGTCGAGGTTTGCGACTACCTGGATCTTTATCCGGGGGTGTATCTCTATCTTGCGAGTGACCGATAAGTGGTTTCTCAAGCTGTGCATCTGTCGCTTTTGTTTCTACCCGCCACGCAGAATTGGCCAATCCCGTGAGGGAAACCAAAAGTGCAATAATGAGGACAGCAATCAGACTTTTCTGTACCATCTTCTTTCACCTCCTTCGAGAAAAGAGGGTTCTAAGAATGACTAAACAAATATTGTTAACTTCGCAGATTTTGATATGCAAAAATTGCGCCAAGATTAACGAAAATAGAATGTTATTTTCGAATAAATAAGGCTTTGATTAGCAATAAGTTACTCTTAGGTGTGGTTTTACTAGCGATCCCTCGCCATAATATAATACGTGAATTCGTGGAATATCACGAATATAAATTTTCTTCTGGACCAGGAATTTGTTTAACTTACTATCTGATAATGTGTAGCACATCCGTGAAAAATCACGATTCTTTACTATATATTACATATCGTTCGGATAGAAGTTATCCTTTTAATTAGCAAAGAGATACATCTTTTTCCATATATAACCGAAAACTTGATAGCAGTTCTTATAGATATTAGTCGCGATTGAAGTTTCGCACCATGAATGAGAATCGCAGGATCAAACAAAGTGATTATACAGTAAAAAGCAGTTAACTAACCTTGACAAGTCAGGTTTACTGGATGGTATTAAAATCGTAGAAAACAACGATAGCAACTTGGCTATGCGCGTCTCTCAGACTCAGGTCGTGATTTATTGAAATTTAAAGAGAAATTTATACCAAGTGATTGGTCACTGGTTATAGCTGATCCTGACTACGATCTTTCTGACCAAACATTGGCTAATCGTCGGGCTAAGGCTTTAAATTTAACGCATCTTTTGGCACCTCTGTTAGCCATCACAGGGAGTAAACGGATACAAAAAAAAGAGGCGCTTCGCTAAGCAGTACTGAACATGTTAAATATCTGCTTAAATAGATATGGTGCTGCTCATCCGCGATTATGAGGTGGGCTAGTGTTGGTGGAGAATCAAAATTGAGAAAGCTATTCGCCTTCGTCGGGAGATCATCATGATTTTGAGTTTAAATAATGGGGATTTGTTTTTCTCTCCCGACTCTTCTTTTAAATCTAAACTCATTGACCGTTAACTATCAGCCCGTCTTTTAGCTTGATGATGCGCTGGGTTCTGCGGGATATCTCGTTGTCATGGGTGATGACCACGATGGTATGTCCCTGCTGAGCCAACTCGTTAAACAGACGGATTATCTCACCGCCTGAGGCAGAATCCAAATTCCCTGTCGGCTCGTCCGCCAGGATCAGCCGAGGCTGGTTGGCCAGGGAGCGGGCAATGGCTACCCTCTGCATCTCTCCGCCGGAGAGCTCGGTGGGCTTATGCTCTCCTCGTTCTTTTAATCCCACCTTCTCCAAAAGGTCCTCTGCTCTTTTTCTTCTTTTTCTGGAGGTTACACCGGCGAAGATCAATGGCATCTCCACGTTTTCAATGGCTGTGGCATAGGGCAGCAAGTTGAAACTTTGGAATACAAATCCGATCTTTTGGTTCCGGATTTCCGCCAGCTGGTTGGGATTTAGATTTTCCACTTTTTGACCATCCAGGAAATACTCCCCGGAGGAGGGAGTATCCAGGCATCCCATCAGGTTCATCAGGGTCGATTTCCCGGAACCGGATGGTCCCATGATAGAGACGAACTCGTTTTCTCCTATCTCCAAATCAATTTCTCTCAATGCCTCCACCTCGATTTTCCCGGTGGAATATACTTTCCTTATTTTCCGCATTCTGATCATCAGATTAACCTCATCTCGATTCAATCCTGCATCTTGAACTTTGAACTTTTTCCGAGCCTTAATTGGGATTCAAAACTCTTGTATTTCATAAAATCGCAAAAGCAAGCTTTTGCACTCCGAAAAACCACTTTTTCAACACACCTTTAAGGCTCGGCTACGAGCCGCTCGAATCCTTGAACCCTATTCATATCTCAGCGACTCCACCGGATTCACACTGGCGGCTTTACGGGAGGGGAAGATCCCCGCCAGTATCCCTATCGCTCCCAGTATCACCGCGGTTATCATGGCGATCTGCCAGGAGATGGTGGGTTTACCCAGCCACTGCATCCACTCGGCTTTCATGGGGATGGCACCCCAGATTTTAACGATTATCACCGAGATAACCACCCCGATTATCCCCCCCAAAATGGCGATGAGTATGGATTCGAGAAGAAACTGGCTCATGATCTGGAACCGTTTTGCCCCCAAAGCCATCTTGACCCCGATCTCCCTGGTTCTCTCCTTGACCGCCACATACATGATGTTTGCCACACCCACTCCGGCAATCAAAAGGGTCATCCCCCCGATGATCCCCAAGAATATGTGAAAACCGAGTATTACCTTTCCGAAAACCTTCTGCCCCTCTATCACGTCCCAGAGCCATAGAGCCGATTTGTCGTTAGGATCGAATCTGTATTTCGCCCCCATGACCTCAGACACCTTCTTTTTCACCTCTTCAATTTGAGAAACGTCTCTCGGTTTATAGACGACGTTGTTTAAGTACTTGTGACCGAATATGGCTTTGAAGGTGGCGGCGGGAATGGTGGCTTTATCCGCATCCGGACCGCCGTACATTCCCATCTGTATTTTTTCGATCATCACCCCGATCACGGTAAAGGGGATATTGTTCAGGATGATGGTCTTCCCCACCGCCTCCTCCATTCCGAAGAGCCGTTCCTTTAGCTTGTTGCCCAAAAATACCACCCTTCTCTTTTGTTCCATATCCAGATCGTTGATGAATCTCCCGCCCAGCTGAGAGTAGTGAGCCCTCATATCCACAAAGGAAGGATAGACTCCGGTGACATGTTCCGTGACAGTGTTCTTCTTATAAGTCAACGACACCCCCCATCTGGCGTATTCTCCGCTTATGGCTTCGATCTCCGGCACTTTCTTTTTCAAAAGCTCCACGTCTTCATCCAGGAAGGAAATCGTTCGACCTTTTCCCAAACCCTGATAGGGGATGGAGGTCTGTCCTCCCCACATCACCACCAGGTCCTGCCCCATGCCGTGCTGGGCTTTCATTAGTCCTCTTTTTACCCCTTCCCCAAAAGCTAAAAGCAGAATGATGGATATGGTCCCCCAAGCGATGGCCATGATGGTAAGAGTGATCCTCTTTCGTTGTTTCTTTAAATCTCTCAAGAACAATCTGAAAATCAAAAGTCCCTGCATTTGGATTATCTCTCTTTTTCAGTATGCCGAGCCATAAAGGCTCGGCTAAGCGCTTTTGTTTTCTAACTTCCCGAGCCATGAAGGCTCGGCTACGCGCTATGAAATCATATGGTCAACATCCGTAACCTGAATCCTGGTCACTGGATGCTATAATTTCAGTGCCTGCACCGGATTCAAATTTGCAGCTCGTTTGGCCGGGAAATAACCGGAGATCAAGCCCACCGTCCCCAAAACGCCCACGGCAATCAAAACCGCCATGGGGGTGATGGTGGGCGTTCCCATGTATTCCTGCAGTTTGAAAAGAGGGAATATCTTCACCACAGCCCAAGAGAACAAAAATCCGATGATCCCTCCAAAGAACGTTATCACGAAGGTTTCGAAGATGAACTGTGACAGAACGTGTCTTTTCTTGGCCCCCAAAGACATCTTTATCCCGATCTCCTTGGTCCTCTCCTCCACCACCACGTTCATGATGTTGGATACCCCGATCCCCCCCACGATCAGGGTGAAGGTTCCGATCACCACCAAAAAGGCCCGGAAGGCGATAAAGAAATTGCCCAGAAATTTGTCCATCTCGGTGGTATCCCACATCATCAGCGCTTCTTTGTCTTCCGGATCGAACTTGTATTTCTTCCCCAGCACTTTGTACACCTGGCTTTTCACCTGCTCCGTCTCTTTGGGATTTTTAGGTTTAAATATGATGTCGCTGACGTACCGGTAGCCGTACATGGCAGCAAAGGTGGAAGCCGGTATAAAGGCCTTATTCTCATCCCGACCGCTGTAGCTGGAATCCTGAGATTTCTTTTTCATCACCCCCACCACCAGAAAAGGCACGTTATCTATGATAATGTATTTCCCGACGGCTTCCTCTTTTCCAAACAGATCCTCCTTCAACTGATTGCCGATGAAAACCACCCTTTTTCTTTTTTCCAAATCGATGGGATTGATGAAACGACCCCCCAGCTCAGGGTATATGCTACGCATTTCTCCGAACACCGGATAGATTCCCACCATGTTCTGGGTCACCGCATTCTTTTTGTATTTCATGTGGGTGCTCCACTGCGAATACTCCGGGCTTACCCCATCCATCTGCTTGATTTCTTTCTTTATCAGAAGAGCATCCTCTTCTCTTAGAGGTATGCCCCTTCCTCTATTAAAGCCCATATAGGGTTTGCTGGTTCTTCCCCCCCACATGATCACGATGCTCTCCCCAAGACCGTGCATGCTCTTCTGGTTCTGGGCATGTAAACCCTTCCCGAAAGCCAAGAGCAGAACCACCGCCGCAGTCCCCCAGATGATGCCGAAAATGGTGAGAAAGGTTCTCATTTTCTGGGCACGCATGTCCCTTAGGAATTGAGTCAGGTTCATTAAGAAGTGCATTAGTAAACCCTATGAGTTAAATTGGTAAATCGTTAGTCGGTTGTGGTTGAGTTAACGTATCGTTCCTCGTTGATCGGTTACGGTCGGGGTTACGTATCGAGATTCGTCTTTCGGTTATGGTTTCGGTTTTAGACAACGACTGGTAACCAGCTTCGATAACCGATACGTAACCGCAACCCCAAACGAATCCGGTTACTATCTTATTACTTTATCTCCTTCGGCGGCTTCTCTGCCAGAAGATCACCTTCTTTTAATCCCTCGGTCACCTCGATGTTCAAACCATCGGAAAGCCCGGTTTTTATCGCTTTTTTCCCGACACTGCCGGCAGGATTTTTCAGCTGGACAAAGGCGGTATCTTCCAAAAACTCCACCAGTCTCTCCGGTATCACCAGAATATCCTCCTTCTGGTTTATAATCAGATCCGCATTGGCCGAGTATCCCGCCCTTAAAACGGAGTGACCCTTCTGGACTATTTTGATCTCCACGTCAAACAGGGTGGAATTTTCCTCTTTCCTGGCTTTGGGGGAGATCTTGTACAAGACCCCTTTTATGGTATCATTGGGCAGCGCACCAACCTTTAAAATGGCGGGCATCCCCTCTATAAGCTTACCCACGTCGATTTCGTCCACCGTCCCCCTGAAGATTAGCTCGTCCATGTAAGCCAAGGTGAAAAGCTCGGTGCCCGCCTGATAGGAGGTCAGAGGGACCACCGGGTCTCCCACGTTTATCTTTCTTTCCAAGATCGAGCCGGCAATGGGTGAGCGGATGATCGATTCGATGCTTCGACCGGCGATATTGGTCTTTCCCCGCTCGATCAAAGACAATCTCTCTTCGGAGAGCTTCAGTCTGAGATCGGCCTCGCCTGAACTTCGGGAGGCTTGATCGAACTCCTGCTGGGAGATAAGCTTCTTATCCAAAAGCTCCTTGGTCCTTAGGAAATCCTTCTGTTGATTCTTGTAATTCACCGAGTCGATCTCCACCTGTCTTTTGGCTTCGGCATATTCCAAGGGGGTGGGATCGGGATTGATCTCCACCAGCGGATCGCCTTTTTTCACCGAGTCCCCCATCTCCACGTATACCGTTCTCACGAGACCGGAGATTTTCGATTTGACCGAAATCTGGTTTTTAGGTTCGATTCTTCCGATAGCCAGCGCCTTGTCTACGATCTTACCCTTTTCGACCTTGAACGAGTTGTTACCTACGACCTTATTCCCCGATCCTTTTAGAGCAAACACCGCCACCACCACTACCACCACCACAATGGCTGCTATGATAATTTTCTTCTTCATGTCCGGATTTCTCCTGAATTTTAATTAATAAGTGAAGAGTACATAATTTGTACCTCTTTTTTCTAACTAATATATTTTACGAGATTTGCACGTTAAGGTTTCAAGACCGACGGTGAATAATAATAGTGGAAGATAACAAGCAGAACTGGACCATGGTATTGTCGGGGAGGAAAGAGAATTATTGACTCAACTCGGCTAACTCTGAGAGTCAGCTGCCCCTGACTAAAAGACGGAGACAGGGGAGATTGAAATCCCCCTTAAATTCCCCCCTTAATAAAGGGGGAACTTATGATACACCCCATTTTAAAGAAGAAGTCTATTATGTTACTGAATCATGCTACAGCCTTCGCTCAAAAGACGAGGGTTTTTCTCACATTCCCAGAAGGGGAAAATAAAAGGTATAGTCAGACCCTGGTAGAATTCAGTCAGGAGTCAGCTAAAAATCAAATCCCAGCTTAAAATAGAACTTGTCCCATGTAGCTGCTTTCGGACTGGCTGGAACTGTTGCTACCCCATAAGCAAACTCCACCGGACCGATGGGGGTGTCGACCGATAAACTCGAGCCGAATGCATGGATCAATTTCTTTAACTTGATGCTTTCCAGGGTAGTCCACACCTTACCGGCATCGTACCGGAGCGTCCAATACAACCGTTGAAAGAATTTAAACCTCAATCCCAGGCTGCCCAAAAGCATCTTGTCCCCTCTCAGCTCTTCGGAGAAAAGGCCGTAGAAGCTGTCAATCCCCCCCAGGGTGAATTTCTCGCTTATCGGAACGGTGCCATCCGAAACCCCTATAGCCACCTTGGGATGGAAATTGACTCTTTTGTGCAAAGGGAAATACGATTCCAGCGAGGTGTATGCCTTCCGATAGACTAAATCACCACCCAGGATATCCCCTGCCATCTCCAGGTAAAGATGATGATACTTCCCCCGGGAGGGGAAGGAATATTTGTCGAAGGTGTCCACCAAAGATTTCAGGGTAATACTGCGAATGTTATATTTGTCCCTTAAAATTCCATCTGTGATTTTTACATTCTCTGCCTTGGCCTCCACCGAAATTGTACCCAATTTGAAGAGGTGCTGTCCCAAAGAGAAAAAAGCGCCGACTTTCCTTTGATTGTAATCCCCGGAGGTACGATGTTTTTCAAAAAGCTTCCTTTCATCCTGTCGATAGAAGATGTTCAGCTTATAGGTCAGGTAGGTTTTGAAAATGCGATCCGCTTTGAAGTTAAGCCGGTAAATTTGTCTTCTGTCCCCGTATTGAAAGTGGGTATACACCTCGTTCCCCACTCCGAAAACGTTGGCATCCACCAGCTGCAGAAATCCCTCGGCCCGGTACTCGTCATTATAATGCGCTCCGATTCTGACGATGTTGAACTTCTGCTCTTTTACTTTCAACTGCAGCACCATTCCCTCTTCCTTTGGATAGGTGGAGAAATTCACCTTTTCGAAAAGCCCGGTGTTATAAATGTTGGACAATCCCGAGGTGACCTTGGCGGAATTGAAGGGCTGGCCTGATTTTTGGGGAAAATTCCTCGTAACCATCCAGTTCCGGGTGCGCCTGTTTCCGGAGAGCTCTATTCGGGATACAATCCCCTCGTTTATCTTTACGTTCAATTGACCCGCGGCGGAATCGTACTCGATTTCCTGGATGTGAGCCAAGCTGTACCCATCCTGATGGTAGAGGGCTATGGTTGAATCCAAATTCTGTTGCAAGAGTCGGTAATTTATCATTCGGGGGAGATCTAAATTCATCCGTTCCAGAAGGATGGAATCGGAAAATATGGTGTTGCCTTCGTAGCTTACTTTGCTCAACAAAGGATTCTCCGAGACATGATAAGTTAAAGAGTACTCCTCCGGCTTGGTCTTTAATAGCACCGCATATACATCGCTGAAAAAGCCGTAAGCATATATCGATTCCAAGTCGGATCTTATCTCATCCGAAGTAACGGTCTCCTCGGACCGTGTCTGGGTAAGCCTGAGGATGGAATCTATTGGGATGGCATTGTTCCCTTCCACCTTGAGATCACATATTTTGACTTGGGGAGGATCATTATTTGTGGATGATGATTTTGTTTTGGAAATAGTTTTTTTTATCTTTAGAATCAAATCCTCCGCGGACTTTTCCCCCCGGGTGATCAATTCCGAAGCTTTTCCGAAATCCATGGAAGAGAATCCGGAAAGATCGGGGGTTATCACCAAATCCGCTATTTTAAGCTCCTCCTCCAGGGCGGGGAGTGACATGATGCTGGTGGCTTGGTTTGCCACATCAAATGGATTGTTTATCTTGTCGGCAGGCAGAAGGGTGGAGACGGTGTTGACCGCTATAACCACGTCTGCCCCCATATCTTTAGCCACCTGCACCGGAATAGGCTCCACCAGACCCCCGTCCACCAAAAGCTTGTCCCCCATCTCCACCGGACTGAAAGCCAGGGGGATGGTCATGGTTGCCCTCAATGTCAAAGCCAGATCCCCTGAATTCAAAACCACCCTCTCCCCTGTCACCAGATCGGTGGTAACCGCCCGAAAGGGAATTTTCAAGTTGTCGAAGCTGGAATAAGGCTTTTTGAACCATTCGGAGGTTAAATCCGCCCGCATGGCTAGATTGGTGAAAAGGTTGGTCAGCTTCTGCCCCGAGGTCAAGGCGGTGGGGATATAGGGTTTCAGTCCGTTCAATCGAAATTGAAACAGGGACCCTTCCTTTTCCTCTCGTTGAGAGAGAAAGAGGGAAAGACGCGGGGGGGTATCGGTCAAAAGATCGTTCCAATTGGTTTCTTTGGCGATCTTCTCCAGTTCCTCGGTTGAATAGCCCGCGGCATAAAGCCCCCCCAAGATTCCTCCCATGCTGGTGCCGGCAATACAATCGATGGGTATCTTCTCTCTTTCCAATACCTTCAACACTCCTATCTGTGCCAATCCCCTGGCACCTCCTCCCGACAAAGCCAGACCGATCTTCAACCTTCGGATCGGCGTTTCCAAGGGAAAAGAAAATTCACCCCGAGCCGGCGGAAGATTATCCAGCTTGATTACCATGCTATCCAGCTCAGCTGAAAATAGACCGGGTGTCTGGCCATAGGACGACCAGCCGGAGAAAACAGTCAAAGCCACCAGTAAAATTATCCCTGAATATCTCATATGCGCACCTGAGGAAAATATGAAGGTTAAAATCTTCAAAAGCAAGATAAATGTAAGCCGGTCCTGTGACTTCTCGTTAGGTGAATTTCGCGTAGCCGAGGTTTCATAGGGCTGTTGAAAAAGTGGATTTTCGCAGTGCAAAAGCTTGCCTTTGCGATTATATGAAATGCAAGGGTTTTGAATCCCAATTATTTAAGTTTTACGAAAAACCGCATCAGCAAGCTGATGCACTCCAATTTCGGGTTTTTTACCAAGCCCTTTATGCCACGGCTTGCCTACGCGTTGCAGGCGTAACTTTCGAAATTTCGGACTTGATTTTTGAAGCCATATATAGTATAAAATAGTAGTAATAGACCATCATCTGAAGAGAAGGAGTCATAACTCAAGGTTTTGTGTTTAAGTGCACCAGAAAAAAGGTGAGTTGATTTCAAATCGATATATTGATTTGCATTGGCAAGATCAAAGTTGCATTCCAAAACTTATATGAACGAAAAGGAAAGGAGTATTTTATGGTGAGGTTAATCGATAAGAGCACGGGTAAATACCTGGGCAGAATCACCGAGGAGGACCTGCAATTCCTGATGGATAATCTGGAAGAGGAGGATCTTTCGGACGTTGATTATTACATCAACCGGCAGACCCTCGATCTTTTAAAAGAAAAGGGGATGAGCGACGATCTGGCGGCACTGCTGGAGGGGGCTATGGGTGAAGGGGGTGAGCTGGAGATTGGTTATGAAAAAATCTAAAGATAAATAAGTAGGTCAAAGGAGGTGGAATCATGGGTGATAAGGTTTGGTGGATCTGGATGATCATCGCAGCCATCTTCGTCATCGGCGAGCTTTTTCACATGGGATTTTTCCTCTTGTGGTTTGGGATCGGAGCGGCGGTAGCCGGCCTTCTGGCACTCTTGGGACTGGGCGCGGTATGGCAGTGGATCAGCTTCATCGTGGTCTCGGGAGTCCTTTTTGCCTTCACCAGAGGTTTGGCTGAAAAGCTGACCAAAAAACAACCGCCTGGCGTCGGCGCCGACCGGTTCCTCGACAAAAAGGGGGTGGTGATAGAACCGATAGACAACCTGAAGAATACGGGACGAGTTCGGGTGGGAAAAGATGAGTGGAGGGCGGATAGCGATACGGGTGAAATCATACCAGAGGGTAAAATGGTCGAAATCACCCGGGTGGACGGAACTCACCTGATAGTCAAGGTCGTATCGGACTAAAGATTCATCCTGAAGGAAAATCATCTTAAAGGTGGAAGGAGCATGATATGCCTATAGCTTTAGTTATAATAGCCATAGTGGTGTTCATCTTCGTTGCCAGCGGGATTAAGACAGTTCGACCCTGGCAGAAAGGATTGATAGAGAAGCTGGGGAAATATCAGCGCACAGCGGACAGCGGACTCACCATCATCATTCCCATTTTGGAGAGCATGATCAAGGTGGACATGCGGGAACAGGTGGTGGACGTTCCCCCTCAGGCGGTGATCACCAAGGATAACGTGGTGGTGGAAGTGGATGCGGTGGTCTACTACGAGGTTACCGACCCGGTCAAAGTCACCTATAACGTGGCGAACTTCTATATGGCTGCCACCAAGCTGGCGCAGACCAACTTGAGAAATTTAGTCGGTGACCTGGCTTTGGACGAATCGCTCACCTCGCGCGAGGTGATAAATACCAAACTGCGTCAGATTTTGGACGATGCCACGGACAAATGGGGAACCCGGGTTACCCGGGTGGAACTCCAGCGGATCGAGCCACCCGCAGACGTCACCGAGGCGATGCACCGGCAGATGAAGGCGGAGCGGGACCGGCGAGCCATGATTCTGGAAGCGGAAGGACACAAGCAGTCCGCCATACTTAAAGCGGAAGGGCAGGCGGAGGCGATAAAGAAGGTGGCGGATGCAGACCGGTATCAGAAACTCACCGTGGCCAAGGGGGAAGGAGAGGCGATCCAAACGGTATACTCAGCCATCCATGCAGGCAATCCCACCAATGACTTAATCGCCATAAAATATTTGGAAGCTCTGCAGAAGATGGCGGAAGGACAAGCCACCAAGATATTCCTTCCCATCGAAGCATCAGCCATTCTGGGAAGCCTTGCCGGCATCGGTGAAATTCTGAAAGAGAAGGTTGCACCTGACAAACCCAAAGAAACATAAAAACACCGATGAGATTTCGCAGGAGAACAGTAAACTTTTCACCGCTATTGCCGTCAGATACGATCTTTTGAATCACCTGTTGAGCTGGAACATTGACCGGAGTTGGCGAAAGAAACTGGTGGAGTGTGCCGGGGTCAAGCCGGGTGAAAGGATATTGGATCTCTGCACCGGAACCGGCGATCTGGCTATCCGGTTTGCCAGTGTGAACGAACCTGGCGAGACCACGGGCATCGACTTCTCGGAGTCAATGCTTCGAATTGCCGAGAGGAAAATAAAAAAGAGGGGTTTTGACGGTAAAATCAGACTTCTGCAGGGGGACGCTCTTCACCTACCTTTTGAAAATGGTTCATTCGATATCGTCAGCATCGGTTTTGGTTTAAGAAATCTGACCGACCGTGAAAGCGGAATCTTCGAGATGGTGCGTATATTAAATGACAGTGGCCGGGTTCTGGTACTGGAGTTTTCACCGCCCCAAAGCACCCTTTTCGGCTGGGGATATAATGTCTATCTGAAAACGGTGATACCGGTACTGGGAGGATTGATCTCCGGTTCGATGGATGCTTATCGATATTTTTCATCCTCCGTTGCCGGCTTTCTTCAGCCGGGGGAGGTGATGGAGCTTATGAGAAAAGCGGGACTGAAAAATATACTATCTAAGTCGCTGACCGGAGGAATAGCTTATATATATAGAGGAGAAAAATCGTAAACGCGAAACCTCTCCCCCATTGTCCCCTTCAGGGTGAATCCCTTCAGGGTGAACCCCTCTCCGCACATGAGGGTGTGTCATAATACTGGACTAAAAGGGATAAGGTTTTAGATTTTGGAATAAGAACCTCATAAAGTTAACTTTGACCTAAATAATTAGGTGTTTT